>SMVA01088164.1_pt1 | contig 32247 bp, 30 predicted proteins | sample 2456451 | NCBI WGS metagenome assembly SMVA01 (sample SAMN11095933, study PRJNA526329) | marine sediment metagenome | biome: Marine sediment; feature: Surficial sediment; material: Deep marine sediment; isolation source: Hadal surficial sediment | place: Pacific Ocean | collected 2014-05 | depth... | reverse complement strand
GAAGGCATCCCCACTAAAGCGAACCCGCCTAGTGCGGGTTTTCTTTGTCGCTGTTGTTGGGTAGCGCTGCCCTAATTGAAGCCGCCGCCTGCTCAAGCGTTCCGTTCTCAGCTTCCTGCAACATCACGTCGATGATGCCCTCCAGCCGCGCCATGTGCTCGCTGAGCACCTCAACCTGTACTTCTAAATTGTCCATAAGAAAGCCCCGCTAGTGCGAGGCTTCAAGGTACTGCTGTGGGGTTAGGGTGTCACTCTGCGCCGATATGCGAGGATGAGCAAAACGCATACGACGTTGACATTAATCGAATCTAGCAAATTTGATGAATGTCACGCCTCCAATTCGATTGTGCCAGTTCTGCGCCTTGAAGATGCAGGGATTTTCCGGCGCTAGCGTCATGTGCCAATCGAAAACGTAGCTACTACCATCGAGCATTTCAATCAACGTGCCGGCATGAGCAATTCCAGTGGCGCGGCTTTCCATCCGCACAGAAGCTATCTGTGAAGAAAGTTCTTTCGACGTCTTAAGTGCGCGATTTAGCGCTGCTGCAGTAGCCTCTGCGATACCGGTGCAAATAATCTTATCTACTCGCGGTGAGTTGCTCGGAAAATTCTTGGCTGCAACAAATCTTTCCGCCTTGTTGCCTTTAGTTGCTGTGGACCGTCTGTATGCATTTACAGTGTCTTCAATGACGTAGTTTGGAATGTCCGCAAAAACCATCAGGAAATTACGAACGCCACCAGTCCAACCCAGGTCATCTGGTAAGAAGTAGGCAAGAACACTTGAGATATTTTTCACGCAGTTAGCGTCGCTCTTCACAGTCTTTACGATTTGCGTTGCTGTTGCCTTGGAAAGCGCCATCGTTATTCCCCAGCTAAGGTATATCTACATTGTGCCGAATGCCCACAACAGGCCGAGGGATCGAATCCGTGGCCTATCTGTCGAGACTATTCCCCTAGGTGCCTGTGCGCAATTGTGTCCCAGTCCGATCCTGAAAACAAAAAGAAGCCCCCGTTAGGAGGCTTCTAGGTACTGCGAACTGAGTTCTACCGTCTAGGTATGTGGCGGCTCTGGGTGGACGTTGAAACGCTGAGGGAACACTTTGGGACGACTGGGTTCATGACGGGGTAAACCCCTGATCACGAAGCTGCTCCCGCAATATCTCGATGTATCTGTCTAAATGGCCCGAACGAAGATTGCTAAAGGTTGCGCCTGAAAGCATAGTGCCGATGTCGTCATCCTCATTTCGGTAGACCTTGAAGCTGACTTTGTTCTGAATCTCTTCTATCTGTACCGCACACCTATAGGACGAAAAAGCGTCCTCGATTCTGGTCTTAACCTCCGCTGATGAAAGCATGGTTCGTTCCTCACTCTCTAAGTCCGGCAAGTCCACCTTGAGCTTTTGCACAACGGCAGCCGTGGCGGTGCCTTCATCTAGATATTGTTTATGCTGGCCTATCGCGTCCTGGTCGATCAACTTGCGCACCCGCCGGAAGAACGGGATGCGCGCAGCCAGCTTTGCCTTCAGTTCCCTGTACTTTTTGCGGGCTTGATCTAGCGCTTGTTTAGGTACTGTGGTCATTCGCCCGACTCCTCTGGTTGCAGTACGTGGACCGTTGCGGGCTTGCGCCGATAGACGCGCTTGGTAGTGGTTTCGCTCTGGTGTCCGAGGCGCGTTGATGCAGTGGATAAGTCCTTTGAGTCTGTAGCAACCTTGGCGCGAAGGTCGTGCTCTCGGAACCTCTCTCCCCCGGTTGCCTGCATGTACTTCGTCATGCGGCGCTGCCAGATCGACCGGAACCCGTCAGTGCTGTAGCGCGTTCCGTTGCGACTCGAAAGCAAGTACATCGAGCTTGCCGCCTGTCCTCTGCCGAGTGCCAGTAATCCGTTGACGGCATCTATGAGCGCTTCGCCCGTGTAGATGACGGTGCGGCCAGCCTTCACGCCGGGAGCTTTGAGATGTTTGCCATCCCAGTCGGAGCGCTTCAATCCAAGTATTTGGTCCTGCCGTAGACCCGTGAGCATCCTGAGCGAGAGATATGCGGTCAGCATCGGTCCGGCGAACGCCTTGAACGCTTCCAACTCTGCGTCCTCTACGTATCGATCCCGAGGCGTTTCCTTGTTGCGCTTCACCTCCCTGACAAGGTTTCGGTCCAAGGCACCCCAGCGGACGCACTCCGTCATGACCGCCGACAGGGTGGCTTTATCACGATTGCCTGCGGTGGGCGGGCGCTTGTCCATGTACTGATAAACGTGGGTCGGTTTGATGGCTGCGGGTGGCATGTGTCCGAACACCGCGCGGAGGTACTTGATCGACCGGGCGTACTCCTTCTGCGTCTTGGGTGCTTTGCCCGGCAGCACATCGGCGCTGTAGCGGTCGAATGCCTCATCCATCGTTCGGGGGGAACCATCGGCAACTACGGTCTTTGCGTACCAGGTGGTCCAAGCTGCCGCCTCGGTCTTGCCGAGTTGGTACATTTTCTTGCCGTCCCACTCGCCCTCATGGCCTGGAGGGACTTGGTAGTAAATCGCACCGTGATGTTCTCGCCACCGGGCGGGCCAGTGTTCGGGAGTGGAAGTTCGCGCCTTGTTGCGCTTCTTCGGCGTCATATCAGACCCCCTTGCGGTCCTGTTGGGTTGGCCTCCAGGCTGTTGTAGCAGCCCAGAGCGCGACTAACTATAGTCCAAACCCCGTTTTATAGTCCACAACGAAAAAAGCCCCAAATAAGGGGCTTGCAACCTATTGATTCTGAAGGAGTTTGGCTCCGCCTGCTGGGCTCGAACCAGCGACCCGCTGATTAACAGTCAGCTGCTCTACCAACTGAGCTAAGGCGGAATTGAGAGGGGCGTAGTTTAGTGGCGCCCGCCCTATTTGCAATAGCCTCGCGTACCTTGTTTTGGGCCTCAGGTCCCGGTAATCATGCGGCTCGTGGCGTACGTTCAAGCTGACACTCACGAACGAACATCGCTGCTTTTGAACTATATCTTTCCCTTTAATATTCAGTCCATTAGGATGCTTTATTCGAATTCAGATAGGAGTTCGCCAGCACCGATGTCCGCGTATCGACTGACATCACTACTCGCGCTGGTTTGCATGACGTTGCTGGGTTGTGCAGAACCGGGTAGCTGGGTGTGGGAAACGCCCAAGGCACCGGAGAAGATCGAGCTGAATCTTCAGGTCGCCGTGTCCCAAGCCGTCAGCCAGATGGCCATCGATCGAGGAATGGGCGATCTGGAATTTCTGCAGTATGCGCCTGAACCCTTGCCGGTCGGCGTAGACGTCCCGGTTGAGGAGCCGATCGATCACGATGCCGAAATGCCCGCGATGGCGACGAACGCGACGTTTCCGGAGGCCGGCATCGGCATTGGCGACGATGGCGTTCCTCCGTCGCCGGTCGAGGTTGCCCAGGTCGCGGGTGAACCACTCGGGACGAACGTTGAGCAATCGGCCGCCAGCTCGGAGGAAACGCCTGCCGGCCAGGACGCCCCGCCCGATGGCTCGTTCGCGATTCTGGGAGAGAACGTTCGGTCGCGATCATCCGTGCGCATCGATTGGTCGCCGGGCGACACCTTCGAAGGAGTTGCGTTGCCGACACCGGTGCTGGTGGTGCATGGCCGGAAGCCTGGGCCGGTCCTGTGTTTGACGGCGGCGGTGCATGGCGATGAGTTGAACGGCGTCGAAATCATACGGCGCGTGGTGTACGACCTTGATCCGGACAAGCTCACCGGAACGCTGGTGGCGGTGCCGATCGTCAATCTGCAGGGCTTCCAGAGGATGTCGCGTTACCTGCCGGACCGACGCGACCTGAATCGGTTCTTCCCCGGTTCGCCCACCGGCAGCGCGGCGGCGCGCATTGCTTACTCTTTTTTCTCCGAGGTGATCAGTCACTGTGATGCATTGGTGGACCTGCACACCGGATCGTTCCATCGGACGAATCTGCCGCAGTTGCGGGCCGACCTGCGCAATGTCGCGGTCGTGCGGTTGACGCACGGCTTTGGTGCGACTGTGGTGTTGCAGAGCAAAGGCGGCCCGGGCACCTTGCGCCGGGCCGCTACCGACGCCGGAATCCCGGCGATTACGCTCGAGGCCGGTGAACCGTTGCGCCTGCGCGAGGAGGACGTCAAACACGGGGTGAAAGGGATTCAGACGCTGCTGGCAGATCTCGGGATGTACAAGCGCCGCAGCATCTGGGGCGCGAAGGAGCCGGTGTACTACACGTCTCGGTGGATTCGCGCGGAGCAGGGCGGATTTTTGTTCAGCGACGTCAAGGTCGGACGACAGGTTCGGGCAGGGGATCGACTCGGGGTAATTACCGACCCCATCACCAACGAGGTGGCGGTGATCAGATCGCCCGTCAGCGGTCGGGTGCTCGGCATGGCGCTCAATCAGGTGGTGATGCCTGGATTCGCGGTGTATCGAATCGGCATCGAGACGTCTGATTCAGAGGCGGCCGAGCAGGGCGAGGAAGAATTCTCGGAGCATTCCGACAGCGAACTGCTCAGCGCTCTGAGTGCCCTCGAAGGCGTTGACGCCGAAGACTCGGAGTAGATCGACGCCTGAGGGGACGGGAACGCCAGCCGCGATCGCGTTACCATAACCAGTCCGCTGTCAGAATCACGCCCGCTCATGGCCCACGCGGTTCGGGACTTTAAAGTTCATGCCGATTACCAGCCGGCCGGTGACCAGCCGCAGGCCATCGAGCAGTTGGTGGATGGTCTCGAGTCGGGGTTGGCTCATCAGACGCTGCTGGGCGTTACCGGCTCTGGTAAGACCTTCACCGTCGCGAAGGTCATCGAACGGGTGAAACGCCCGACCCTGGTGCTGGCGCCGAACAAGACGCTTGCGGCTCAGTTGTATGGAGAGTTCAAAGAGTTCTTCCCGCACAATTCGGTCGAGTACTTCGTTTCTTACTACGACTACTACCAGCCCGAAGCCTACCTCCCGGCATCGGATACCTACATCGAAAAGGATTCCTCGATCAACGCCCACATCGAGCAGATGCGGCTGTCCGCGACCAAGGCGATCATCGAGCGCAAGGACACGATCATCGTCGCGTCGGTGTCGGCGATATACGGCCTGGGCGATCCGGGCTCGTACCTGAAGATGGTCCTGCACCTGGATCGCGGCGACAGGGTCAATCAGCGATACCTTCTGGTGCGGCTCGCCGAGCTGCAATACACCCGCAATGACATGGCGTTTCAGCGTGGCACCTACCGGGTGCGTGGGGATGTCATCGATATCTTCCCGGCGGAGTCAGAGCAGGAAGCGGTGCGCATCGAGCTGTACGACGAGGAGATCGAGAACCTGTCGACCTTCGATCCCCTGACCGGTGAAGTCATCAATCGGGTGCCGCGTTTCACGATCTTCCCAAAGACGCATTACGTGACGCCGCGGGAGCGGCTGATGGCCGTGCTGGACGACATCAGGGACGAGTTGCGCGACCGGTTGGCGTACCTGAACGAGCACAACAAGCTCGTCGAAGCCCAACGGCTTGAGCAGCGCACCCGCTTCGACCTGGAAATGATCAAGGAGCTGGGCTTTTGCAGCGGCATCGAGAATTACTCGCGCTATCTCTCCGGCCGGGAATCCGGCGAACCGCCACCGACCTTGTTCGACTATCTGCCGCCGGATGCGCTGCTGATCATCGATGAGTCCCACGTGACCGTGCCGCAGATCGGTGGCATGTACAAAGGCGACCGCTCGCGGAAGGAAACGCTGGTGGAGTACGGGTTCCGCCTGCCATCCGCCCTGGACAATCGGCCGCTGCGATTTGACGAATGGGAACGCCTGGCGCCACAGATGATTTTCGTTTCAGCGACACCCGGTCCGTGGGAAGGCGAACATTCCGGTCAGGTGGCAGAGCAAGTCGTGCGCCCTACCGGGCTGGTGGACCCGGAGGTGGCGGTGCTTCCGGCCTCGACCCAGGTGGATGATCTGCTGGGTCAGATTCACGAGGTTGTGGCGGAGGGTGAACGCGTGCTGGTCACCACGCTGACCAAGCGTATGGCCGAGGACCTGACCGAATATCTGGACGAGCACGGTATTCGCGTTCGCTATCTGCACTCGGACATCGACACGGTCGAGCGCATGGAGATCATTCGTGACCTGCGCATCGGCAAGTTCGACGTGTTGGTGGGGATCAACTTACTACGCGAAGGGCTCGATTTGCCGGAGGTCGCGCTGGTGGCGATCCTGGATGCCGACAAAGAGGGTTTCCTCCGGTCTGAACGTTCGCTGATCCAGACCATCGGCCGGGCCGCGCGCAATCTGCACGGCCGGGCCATTTTATATGCGGATTCGATCACCGGGTCGATGCAGCGAGCGCTGGATGAGACCGATCGACGGCGCGCCAAGCAGGTCGAGTTCAACAAGATCCACGGGATCACGCCGAAAGGCATTCAAAAGTCCGTCACCGATGTCCTGGAAGGCGCGCGCGCACCCGCACCGGGCCAGGCGCGCGGCCGTCGAGTCGCGGAACCCAAACGCCGTTATGCCAAGGAGATTCCCGAGGATGCCGCGGCGCTGGGTAAGCTGATCAAGAAACTGGAAGAGAAAATGTTCCAACATGCGCGCGATCTGGAGTTCGAGGAGGCCGCGGTGGTTCGCGACGAACTGCACGAGATCCGTCAGGAACGGTTGTTTGACGGCGAGCTGGGAGAGCTGCCGTCCGGCTGAGGAATCGGCCCGCGGCAACCAGCTCAACGATTACAAGTCGAGCGCCGTCGAGAAATCCGGCACGCCGTCCCAACGACCTGGATCTGTCGCGCGCATCACGGCGATGGTCTTGATCACTTCGGGGTTGGCCAGGCCGTGGGGTTTTTGTCCTGTCAGCACCTGGATGATGTTCTCCGCCTGATGGGTCGTGCATTCGTCCAGAAACAGCGGTGAGAATCCCGCGATGTGCGGCGTGATGATGCAGTTGGGCAGCTTCAGCAATGGATCGTCGGGATCGATCGGTTCTTTTTCCGTGACATCCAGTGCCGCGGCGCCGAGTTGGCCGCCGGCCAGCGCGGTGGCGAGCGCGGCGCCGTCCACGATCGGGCCGCGCGCGGTGTTGATCAGGATTGCGGTCGGCTTCATCAACGCCAGCGTCGCAGCGTTGATCAGGTGGCGGGTTTCGATCGTCGAGGAGCAGTGGATGGTTACAAAGTCTGCGTCTGTGAGCAGTTTCTTCAGCGGCACCAACTGCACGCCGTACAGATCGGCGGTCGACTGATTCACGTATGGGTCGCAGGCGATGATGCGGGACGGGCCGAAACCGCGCACACGGGTCGCGAACGCGCGCCCGATGTTGCCGAAGCCGATGATGCCCACGGTGTGTGCGGCGATCCGCTGGACGGATTCATAGTAGCCAAGCGTAAGCCTGCGATCGTTGCTCCAGGCGCCGTCCCGGGTGGTGCGGATCGCATCCTGCAAGCGTCGGGTCAGGGTCAGCAGCAGGGCCATGGCGTGGTCGGCTACTTCAGCCGTGTTGGAGCCGGGCACGTGGCAGACCAGGATGCCGAGTTCGGTCGCGGCATCCAGATCGATCGAATCCACGCCCACGCCCATCCGGCTGACGACTTTGAGTTTCGGACAGGCCTCCAGCACGCGGCGCGAGGTCAGCGGCAGAACTCCGACCTGGGCGCCGTCGGCGCCGTTCAGCAAGTCGATCAGGTCGTCTTCGGTACGACAGACTCCGTCGGACACGTCGAAGCCAGCCGCTTCGAACAGGTCCACCTTGCTCCAGGGACTGGTTTGCAGGGCGATTTTCACGCGCCGTCTCCTTTATGCGATGATCCGCGGCTGAGTTTAGGCAGAGATACAAAGGGAAAGACAGGCGTGGCACATGACATCGTAATACGTGGTGGCAAGATCGTGGACGGGACCGGGGCCGAACCGGTTTCGGGCGATCTCGCGATCGACGATGGCCTGATCACGGCTGTTGGCAAGGTTGCGGAATCAGGCGTTCAGGAAATCGACGCCGAAGGGCACATCGTGAGTCCGGGGTTCGTCGACCTGCACACCCATCTGGACGCTCAGATTGGCTGGGATCCCGCCCTGACGCCGGTCAGCTGGCACGGTGTCACCACCGCGCTGATGGGCAACTGCGGCGTGACCTTCGCGCCCTGCAAGCCCGCTGATCGGGAACTGCTCGCTGGGATGATGGAAACGGTCGAAGACATTCCCAAGCACGCCATCATGACCGGTCTGCCGTGGACCTGGGAACACTACGGCGGTTATCTGGATGCGCTGGAAACGCTGCAACCCGGTATCAATGTCGCGGGCTTGGTGGGTCACTGCGCCGTGCGTTACTACGTGATGGGCGAGCGCGCGGTTGAGGAACAAGCCACGGCTGAGGAACGAGCGCAAATGGCTGAGCTGGTCGGGCGCGCCATCGACAGCGGCGCGCTGGGGTTTTCCACCAACCGGTACGCACCGCACAAACTGCCCGACGGTCGCTCCATTCCGGGCACCTTTGCGGATCCCGAGGAACTGGTCGAGATTGCCAAAGCGGTTGGGCCCCGCAACGGGTTGATGCAGGCGGTGGGCGCCACTCCGGAGGTACTGACCGCAATTGCGGACGCAACCCAGGGTCGCGTGCTGTTCAGCCACGGCGCCGGTCCTCGAAAGGGCAGTGGGGAGGCGTCGGCCAAATGGCTCGATCAGATCTGTGAAGGTCGCGACATCACCGCCATCACCCAGGTGCGCGGCTCCGGCTTCATGTTCGGGCTGCAATCGAATCTGCCGTTCCCCGGCGAGACGTGGAAGGCGCTTCGCGCAATGGACCTGGCGGGGCGTCTCACCGCCATCAATGACGCCGACACTGCGGCGAAACTCATCGCCGAAGGCCAGAACGCCAAAGTGCGCTTCGATCTGAAGCAGGTGTTCTACCTGGGCAATGGTAAGACGCCTGATTACACGGTACCCACCGAAGACAACGTCCTGTCCCTTGCCAAAGCGGCTGGGGAGAGCTTCGCGGAGATGTTCATCCGACTCTCGCGCGAGACCGGCGGTAAGGCATTGTTCAATCTGCGCATGTTCAACCAGAACCTCGATGAGCTGGGTGATCTGATCAAGAACGACCACATCTTCCCTGGCCTCGGAGATGCCGGGGCACACGTCTCGCAGATCATGGATGCGGGCTGGAGTACCTTCGTGCTGTCCTACTGGATGCGTGAAAGGCGGCTCTACAGCATGGGAGAAGGCATCCGGCGATTGACCTCGGGGCCGGCGCGCGTTCTCGGACTGAGCGATCGTGGCATTCTGGCACCCGGCATGCGGGCCGACGTCAACGTCTTCGACTTCGAGTCGGTGGCCGAGCTGCAGCCGGAACTGGTGCACGATTTCCCGGGCGGCGCGCCGCGCTACATTCAGCGTTCCACGGGCTACAAGGCGACCCTCGTCAACGGTCAGATCAATGTGATGGACGGTGAGCACACCGGCGTGCGCGCCGGTCAGGTACTGCGCCACCAGGGGTAGCGCGTACGTTGCCGATGAATCGGGAGCAGGCACTTGCGGCACTGACCGCACCGGGTGAAGCCTACGAACTCGAGGAGATCGAGCTGTACGGTCGCCCGTGCCGTGCGTTCCGCAATGCGCCGGGCACGCTGCGCGATCTGTACCACGACAACCGCAGCGACTTGCCGTTCATCGTCTACCAAGACGAACGCTTGAGCTTCGAGGATGTGTGGCAACAGGCGTGTCGCATCGGTCACCTGTTGATCGATGATTACGGCATTGAGAAAGGCGATCGTGTTGCGATTTCCATGCGCAACTACCCTGAATGGATCATGGCGTTCTCGGCGGTGACCTCCATTGGCGGCGTCGCGGTCGCCATGAATGCGATGTGGCAACCGGACGAGATGGCCTACGGCCTGCAAGACAGTGGTGCCAAAGTGCTGTTTGCGGATCAGGAACGGCTGGATCGATTCGCGGCCTGTCCCGAGCCGCGACCGGAGCTGTCGGTGCTCGCGGTGCGAGCGCGGCAACCGCTCGCCGAAGGTGTGCGCGATCTCGACGAGGCGCTGGAGGGGATCGCGGCTACGGACATGCCCGCGGTCGATGTGCGACCCGAGGATGACGCGACGATCATTTACACCTCGGGTTCAACCGGGCACCCGAAGGGCGCGGTGTCGTGCCATCGAAACCTCATCACGGCATTGCTGTCCTGGGAACTGGACGCGCGAGCGGCCGCGCTGTTGCAGGGGATCGAATTCCCCGTACCGGAACAGCAACCGGTGGCGTTGCTCGCAGTTCCTCTGTTTCACGCCACGGGATCGCACGCGGTGTACCTGGCGTCGTACCGCGCCCAGCGGCGTATCGTGTCGATGTACCGTTGGGATGTTGCGAAAGCGGCCGAGTTGGTCGCGCGCGAACGGGTGTCGTCATTCGTCGCGCCCGCGGCCATGACGGGTGATCTGGTCGAGTATGCGCGTGGTTCGAACTGTGATTTGAGCTCGCTGGCGACGGTTGGCGGAGGTGGGGCGCCGCGCGCGCCTGAGCAGGTGCGCGGTATCGATCGCACGTTTTCCAACGCCATCCCGAACACCGGCTGGGGCATGACCGAGACCAATGCCATCGGCACGGGTATTGGCGGCCAGGATTATCTGGATCGTCCGGAGAGCTCCGGTCGTTGCTCTGCGGTGTTGGACCTGCGTGTCGTGGACGATTCCGGGAAGGAACTTCCTCAGGGAGAACGCGGTGAGCTGCAGATACGCGGCACCTCGGTCATCCGCGGCTACTGGAACCGGCCCGACGCCAACGCCGAGGTGTTCGTCGATGGCTGGTTGCGCACCGGCGATGTCGCCTATCTTGATGCGGAAGGCTACTTGTTCATCGTGGACCGCATCAAAGACCTCGTCATCCGCGGTGGTGAGAACATTGGTTGCGGCGCGGTTGAAGCCGCGCTGCTGGAGCATCCCGCGGTGGTCGAGGCCAGCGTGTATGCGGTGCCGGATGCGCGCCTTGGAGAAGAGGTGGGTGCGACGGTCTACGCGCGCGATCGCATCGACGAGGCGGAGTTGCGGGCCTTTCTCGAGCCGCGCCTGGCCCGGTTCGAAATCCCGCGTTACCTGCACGTCTCAGACGAACCGTTGCCGCGGATCGCGTCGGGCAAGCTGTTCAAACGACAGCTACGCGAGGAAGGGACGACACGCTGGACCAGCGACTAGGAGGCGGCAGGGTCCTGGTAGACGCTCACGATCTCCTCTTCGAACTGGTGCAGGCGATCGAGGTCGCCTGAGGGAATGCCCCCGAAGATGATCTCGGCAATGCCCGCGTTCGCAAACTCGCCGATCCGGTCGATCACATACTGCCTCGGGCCGGCCACGCTGCCGGGACCGAGTGATTTTACGACCCGCTCGATCAGGGCCTTGTCCTCGGTGAGGTAGCAGGGCATCAGTAGCGTCCGGCGGATCTCCGCAGGGTCTCTGTCCGCGTCTTCGCAATGGCGCTCCAACACGCCGGCCTTGTGCTGGTAGTACTCCAGGGCCATGCCGCCGCCGGCCCAGCCATCCAGGTTCATCACGTCGCCGTAGCGCGCCAGCGTGCGCAGGGTTCGCTTTTCACCTGTGCCACCGACCATAATCGGGATCGGCTCGCCGTGGCTGCCCGGTGATAGCCGCGCCTGATCCAACTGATAGTACTGGCCTCGATAATCAACCGGGTGGTCGTTCCTGATCAGCAATCGAATGAGTTCGCAGGCCTCCTCCAAGCGATCCTGACGCTCCTTCATGGAGGGGAATGCCCACCCGTACGCCGCGTGTTCCCGTTCATACCAACCAGCGCCGATGGCCAGGGTAAAGCGGCCGCCACTCATGGTATCGATGGTCCCGGCGATCTTGGCCACGTGGGCGGGATTCCGGTACGTGTTGCCCAGCACGAGATTGCCCAGGCGCAGCTTCCGGGTCATTCCCGCCGCCATGGCAATGCCGGTCAGGCCCTCAAAGGCGGTCAGGGCTTCCTGCTCCTGGTCGGCCCCGGGAGGAATGAAGTGGTCGGCAAACCATAGGCTGTCCCAGGGGCCGGCCTCCATGGCGTCCACGGACGCACGCACGGCGTCCCAACCGGTCCGATAGACATTGACCTGCACACCAAATTGCATATTTCCCTCTCAGATCTGGACATCCATCAAAGTTTAGGACACCCAGGACAGATTTGGACATCCATCAAAGTTCAGGACACCCATCAATTCATGGGTGTCCCGAAAGATGATGGATGTCCAAATCTTTGCATGTCAGTCGAAGGCGGATAAAACTTCGCGGTCGAGCTCGTCGTAGATTTCCGGTTTGTTGGGGATGGATTGCAACCCGAATCCCGTGACACCCGCCTCGATGAAATCCGCGGCCCGATCGATGACGTAATTCTTCGGGCCGATCATCATCCAGTCATGGCCGTTGCGCAGGCGCTCCGCCTTTACCTCGTCGTTCTCGATGCGCATGGGCACGTGCACGGTACGTGCAATCTCGCCAGGATCGCGGCCAACGGTTTCACAATGCTGCTCGAGCACGCCCGACAGGCGCTTCACCTCGTCGGGTCCCACCATGACGTTCATGATGTCGCCGTACATCGCCAGCGTCTTCAGTGTACGTTTCTCCCCCATGCCACCGACCATGATCGGCACGTGCGGTATCTGCACGCACTTCGGCGCGAACGGCGCCTGTTGGAGTCGATAGTATCGCCCCTCGAAATCGACCAGCCCGTCGGCGCTAAACAGTGTCTTGATCAGCGCACAGGCTTCTTCGAGGCGGTCGGAACGCTCCCGCATGGACGGAAAGTCCCAGCCGTAGGCTTCGTGCTCGCGTATGTTCCAGCCGGCGCCAATGCCGAGGATCGCACGGCCATTGGAGATGTGATCCACCGTCGCCACCATCTTGGCGAGCAGCGCCGGATTGCGGTAGGTGTTGCCGGTGACGAGCACTCCGAGTTTCAGCCGGGATGTCGCGGCGGCGGCGGCACACAGCAGCGACCAGCCTTCGAAAGTATCGAACCCATCGTGATCGCGCACCTCAGCCGTGAAACCCCAGGGCGGAATGAAATGATCGAAGAACCAGGCGTTGGTCCAGCGCCCGGACTCCATCATCTGGAGCGTTGCGAGAATCGCGTTCCAACTGGTTCGTTGGTTGTGCAGTTGCGATCCAAACATGTTCTTCCTCTTCGCTAGCGCGTACTTTCGTTCAACGCTTTGCCTTTCTTGTACAGCGCCTTGCGCTTGTTGGCCAACGGATGCATTTCCCCCGCGCCGGCAGGCCAGATGCCAGGGTCTGCCTTGATCAGGCGACAGATGCGTTGAGCATGAGGCGACAGGGTTTTCCAGATCTCGTGGGGCATGGTCTTGCGGCTGTGTTGCTCGGGGGCCCAGGGTGGTACGTATTCGATGTTGGGCATGGCCCGAATTTCTCGGCTGAGGTTAGGCGTTGCCCCGTGCCAGGCGCGATTGTCCCGAATGACTCCGGCCCCGGCAGGGGCGCCCACCAGGGTAGAGAGTCGCATCCATTCCGGTTCGTCTTCCGGTGTGGGCGGCGCTTGTCTGGAGGTATGCGTACCTGGAATCTGTCGAATCGGGCCGTTTTCCCAGGTTGAATCAGACATCAGCAAATTGATGGTCACACGCGGCGGGGTCAACTCCATGATCAGCCGCTGAGTGTGCAGGTCGAGCGCTGAGTCGGCTTCAGCGTGCTTGACGTTGACCCCCAGCAGCTCTGCTTGCAGCACTCTTCCCTCCGGAATCACCTGCGCCTCGGCCCCATCGGCGTGCAGATGCTGATATTCGATAGCGCCCGGCAAGCAAAGATCACCACCGCCGCCGATTACCCGGTAGTCGGCCGAGCCAAAGATCCCGGTCAGAATCGGTGTGGTGGTGGGGAGGTCGATCATGGATGCCCAGACCGGATCGTGCATCAGTTGCCGCGAGGCTGAGCTGGTGCCGTAGCTGTAGCGATGCGGCAATCGTCCGGTTTCGGTCATGTATTTGCGCCCATCCGTGCCGCCAATCTCGAGTATCTGTGCGAGCACCCGGGCACAGCCTTCACGGAAGCGATTCAATTGCTCCGTGTTCAGGAGATCCCGCACCACGACGAAACCGTCCCGGTGGAATATCCGCGCAATTCGATCAACCTCATGGGGAGTGCAGATCTCCAGGCCACGGATGCCAGTGTATTGGCGCAAATGATCACGCAATCGCTGAACGTCCGGATCGTCGTACACGCGCCGTTTCGGTGCGCGTGGATCCGGAACGCCGAATCCACGGTCGCTGGGGAAGGGATTGCCGTCGGCATCGACCGTTTCGTTGGGTGGCGTGTGTTCGTCCCAGCCGATGGTCGTTTCTTCATACATCGACAGAGTTTTCATGAAGCCGCCCCGGGTTGCTCGGGCTGAAAGGTACGGCCGTCGAGCCGGTGCAGCACGGGTTGGGTCAAGCTGACAATCAACAGGATCAGTAGAAATGCGCTCACGCTTGCACTCAATGCGGCCGTCGCGCCGATACGGTCGGTCATCGCGCCGAGCACCAGACCCCCTAACGGCATCATGCTGTAGGTCATGGCGTGGATACCCATCACGCGGCCTCGCAGCTTGTCGGGAACTTCCAACTGCAAGACCGTCAGCGCATTGATCATGAAGGCGGCGCTGCAAGCTGAGCCGAGCGTGGCGAAGCCCAATGCGCCGTAGTAACTGGGCACCAGCAGCATCACTGCGAAGCCGTACATCACCAACGCCGACAACAATGCGCCTCCCAGGATGACGGTGCCCAGACGCTTGCCCGCTGGAAACGCACCGATCAGCAGGGTGCCCAGCACCGAACCCAGCCCGGTGGCGGACAGCAGCATACCGTAGCCGGTCTCACCGGCGCCGAGGAGGTCCGCATACGCGGGCATCAACTGCATGTAGGCCCAGACGAAAAACATGGTCGAGAAGGACAGTGCAATCAGCCACTTGAACACCGGTGTTTCGAGTATGAAGCGGATGCCGGTGGCCACCTGGCGCAAGGTCGACTCGGAACGTTCGATGGGCAGCTCGACGCGCAGCCCAACGATGACGTAGAGCATGTAGAGGAACCCGACGGCGGCAAGTTTGAAGATCAACCAGGTGTCGGCGATTGCAATCAGCAAACCCCCCAGGGCCGGCATCAACATGCGCGTGGACTGCCAGAGAAAGGAGTTCAACGCCACCGCACTGAGCATGCTATCGCGCTCGATCAGATGCGGATACAAGGACTGGCGGGCAGGCCAGTCGATGCCCTGAATCAGGGCGATCAGCCCGGCAATCAACCAGACCTGCCACACCCTGACGACGCCGGTGTAGTCAAGCAGCGCCAGCAGCAGAAGCAGCCCGGCGAACAGCGCAGTCGTGAGGATCAGAATGCGGCGTTGGTCGAACCGGTCGGCCAACGCGCCGCCGAACAGTGACACGGCCACGTTCGGAATTGCGGCGGCCGCACCCAGAATTCCGAGGTCCATCGCAGACCCCGATAGTTGGTAGACGAGCCAACCCATGCCCAGGGTCACCAACTGAGTTGCGCCCACGGAGCAGAACGAGGCAGTCCACCAGCGCCGGTACAGCGGATAGCCGAACGCCGGGTAGCGCTTGACGATCGCGTTCGGCATCAACGTTCACCGGGAGGTTGTCCGGGCGGCGCCGAACCCTTAGGCATCGGCATTCACCCAGTAGGGTTCCCGTACCAGGCGGCGTTGGATTTTGCCAGCCTGAGTGCGTGGCAGTTCCTCTGCGAAGTCGATCTTGCGCGGGCATTTGAAGCCGGGCAGTTGCTCCCGAGCCCACTCGATCAGTTCGGCCGCTAATGCATCGCTGGGCCGGTGCCCGGCACGCAATTGCACGACCGAGCGCACTTCTTCACCCCACTCGTCGTTGGGAATGCCGATGGTGCACACGTCCTGCACCGCACCATGCTTCAATAGCTCGTTGTCGACTTCCTGCGGGTAGACATTCACGCCGCCGGAAATAATGAGGTCGGCTGTGCGGCCGGTCAGAAAAAGGTAGCCGTCCTCGTCGAAGTAACCCATGTCACCCAGAGTGAAATATTCACCCAGGTAGGTGCTGTCGGTTTTGTCGGCATCTTTGTAGTACTCGAAGCGACCTCGATTCGGCGCGCGCATGTAAATGGTACCGATGGCGCCGGGTGCCACTTCATCGCCCTTGTCATCGAGAATTTTGTTGTCGAAATCAGGTCCCGGGCGTCCCACAGTGCCGGGTTTGCTGAGCCATTCCTCCGAGCCGACGATGAACCCGCCACCTCCTTCGGTCGCGGCGTAGTACTCCCAGACGATCGGACCAAGCCACTCGATCAGCGCGCGCTTGATGTGCACGGGGCAGGGCGCTGCGCCGTGAATCAGCAGCCGCAGACTGTCCAGGTCATAGGCATGCCTGACCTCATCGGGAAGTTGCAGCAGCCGGTGGAACATCGTCGCGACCATGTGCGTGTGCGTGATGCCGTGCTCGTGGATCAGCCGCAGGGTCTCCTGGGCATCCCATCGGTCCATCATCACCACCCCGACGCCTGAGACCAGCGGCTGGATGATGTCGATCAGCAGCGGCGCCGCGTGGTAGGCGGGGCCGGTGCACAGCTCCATATCCTCGCCCGGGCGATAGTTGCTGAGTGTTCCCTCCCATTGCGGCGGAGTCGGGTCACGATCCTTACGGTAAACGCCTTTGGGCCGGCCGGTCGTGCCGGAGGTGTAGAGCATGCGCGAGCCGAGGGACGGATCGTCTATGTCCGATGCGCTCTCGCCGTCGATGGCGTCGGGATAACTGGAGAATCCGCCGATGTTGCCACCGGTTGCCAGCGCGAGTCGTACCTTGGGTGCGAGACTCAGTGCTTCCGCTGGGGTCTCGCCGAGGCTGGCATCGGCGATGAACGCCTTCGCTTCGCAATTGTCCACGATGTAGCCGATCTCGTCCGCTTTCAGGTGAAAGTTGATCGGGGTAAACCGGATGCCCGTCCGATCTGCCGCGCAAAGCGTTTCGATGAACTCCGGTCGATTGCGTGCGACGATCGCGACCGAGTCGCCGTCGCCGATGCCTTCGCGGCGCAGGGCGCGCACCAGCCGGTTGGCATTGGCGTTGAGTTCTTCAAAGGTGCGTCGGCCGTACTCGGAGACGATGGCCGCGCGGTCGGGTTGCTGCGACGCGTGATAGGCGACGGTCATGCCATTTGCGATGGCGCCTTCGAGAATGAGCGTCATATATGGGTCTCCGGGGTCATTTGGCGCTTTCAGCTCGCCACCATACCCGTGCCCGTACCCGGAATTCCAGAGTGATCAAAGAATTGGACATCCATCATCTTTCGGGACACCCATGGAGGACACCGATGGGTGTCCTAAACTTTGATGGATGTCCAATTCGCTAATGGGTGTCCTAAACTTTGATGGATGTCCAATTCGTTAGGCGAAGATTTCGTGGGAGGTCGCGGCGGCGACGAAGTTCTCCTTGAGGTGGGCGTGGTGCTGCATGTCGGCGTTCACACAGTCGAGCCCATGGGCCAGGACGAAGGCGTAGCTGCGTTGGAAGGCTGATAGCTCGGAGGCCAGCAGTGCGTCGTCGTAATATTCATCGAACGCGCTGGGGTTGCCCCAGCCGAAAAACCGTCGGCCTGCCAGGAAGCGACCCGCTTTCATGCCGATTAGTCCTATTCCGGCCGCTCGCGCGCGATCCAGCAAGGGTTGCAGTTCCACCATCGGGGGTGATCCCTCCAGGATCGTGCGGTCGGCCCAGTCGTACCACCCGCCGGGCGTGATCGCGATCGTCGCAAGGTTGTACCAGCCGGTTTCGATGGCCATTTCCAGCACCCGCTGGGCATTCTGGTGGGTACTGAGTCCCAGGTGCGACACTTTGCCCGCGGCTTTGGCCTTCGAGAATGCCCCGTACATCTCTTCGCTGGCGACCAGTGAGGGATTGTGGGAAGCCATTACGTAGTACGCATCCACATGATCAACCTGCAGTTCGCGCAGGCTTTCGTCCATCAGTTTCAGCCAGGCGGCAGCGGCGCTACGCGCGTCTGCGACGCTCACGGTTTCATCCGGTCCGACTTCCAGAGGCAACATGGCCTTGGAGATGAGGAATACCTCATCCCGGCGCCGTTTCAGGAATGGTGCGAGGTTGCGTTCGGCGTCGTCGTAGTAGCGGCTGGTGCCCACGTCGAAGACGTTGACACCAGCGTCGAATGCAGCGTTCAAAAGGTCGTCTGCAGGACGCTTCGATAGCGCGGCACCGCAGCCGAACACCAGCCGGCTGGCGCTGAACCCGGTACGGCCCAAGGTGCGATACGTCATCTCGGGCCAGGGCGCGCTGGAGACCGCGTCCTTGGCTTCGGCGATTGCTGCGGAAAGGTTGCCTGACCGGAGCAGTGCCTGACCCCCGACGCCGAGCATTGCCAGATATTGTACGAAACGCCGGCGACCGATCATTAGATTGCTGGACACGATGGGGCTCCTCTGGGCTCGGGGTCGATAACAGCACCCCTCTCGCGACAATTCAACACGGACGCGACGCGGATGCAACACGGACCTGGTGGCCAGTCCCCGCGCTGCCCGCGTTCGGAAGTGTGACACCCATCACCCCGGCTACGCCTACTGGGTGGGTAAACGTGGGACAGATCGCGGCGTTAGCTGGGCGAACGTGGTGCAATCCACGGTTGTGTAAGAAGGACGCACGCGCGCTCTGTCGTGATGAAGGGAATCGGCCGCAAGAATCAAATGTTGAGCAACCGCGTGGAACGACGAGTCTTACTCGCGTTCTTCCTGCTCACCCTGGTTCCACTGACGGTGCTCGGATACGTCGGCGTGCGCGAAATCGAGCGACAGGCACTGCAACGCGCCCAGGCGCAGCTCGACGTGACGACGGCGATCTACGCTGATGAGCTGCTGGATCGGCTGAGAACGCTCGAGATTGAACTTCGAATAATGCTGGACATGAACCCTGATGTCGGCTCCTGGGCAACGCAGTTACCCCAGGTCCAGGACGTCCATGTTTCCGCGGCAGCGATGGACTCGCGGAGAGTGTCTGCAATCTCGTTTGACTCGGGCGCGTTCTGGTTGGGAATTCCTGTTGACCAGCGCCGGGTGTGGTTCCGGCTCGATCTGGAGCGAGTCCGGCGAGACTTAGGCGAATCGCAGTACGGCGGGCATACCTGCGTGTATGCGGGCGACGTTGAGTATCGTTGTGGATTTGAGAAGGACGCGGACGTGCTCGTGGCCACTGCGCGGCTGGGCCTGGAAGAAAGTTACCAGGTCGATTTCACGCTCAATGTGCAATCGGTACAGAAGCGCGATGTCGCCTTGAGTTCGCTGCGGCTGCTTGCCGTCGTCGTGCCGCTGTCGATCGCACTCATCTGCTTGATCTCGACGCTCGTAGCGATGCGCTTCGTGCGCCATTGGTTGAAACCGTTGTCGGCGTTGCAAGCGGCGACGCGGAAGATCGAAATTGGGGATTACAGTCATCGGGTGAAGGTTGAAAGCCGCGACGAGTTCGAGTCGTTGGCGCATTCGTTCAATCAGATGACGGAACGCCTCGAAGATTCGTTTCACACGATGACTACGCTTGCCGAAATTGACCGGATGATTCTCTCCGCCTCGGAGCCGGACGCGATCGTCGCAACCATTCTATCGAGCTGCGGCGTGGAAGTCGGGGCCGTGTTGTGGCGCCGTCACGAAGACGGCGCGTACTGGTCCTACAGTCTGGTAGACGAGGAGCTGGTGACCCGGGAGCTTCCGCAGATTGCAGAGTTCGAGGGCTCGATCAGCGACATCGACGAATTGCTGAACGCGCTGCGTGATGCGGGTGAGACGTTCGACCACTGGTTGCCGTTGTACATCGAGAAACAGCTGAGCGGGGTGTTCATCATCAAGACCGGCACGAAAACGTTGGCGCCGGATCTGCTCAAACGCTTGAGCGATCTCGGTGATCGGCTGTCGGTCGCCATCACCAATATCGACCGGGCGGTCGAGCTGTATCGACAGGCTCACTTCGATCCGTTGACGAGCTTGATCAATCGCTATGCCTTCGAGGATCGTTTGAGTCATGCGTTGCTGCAGGCTCAGCGCGACGACACACGGGGGGCGCTGTTGTTCATCGACCTGGACCGCTTCAAGCAGGTCAACGATACCGAAGGCCACAAAGCCGGCGACAAGCTTCTGCTGAAGATCGCAGGACGGCTGTACGATTGCCTGCGCTCCAGCGATACCCTGGCGCGGCTGGGCGGGGACGAGTTCGCCATCATCGTGCATCGATTCCAGGACGAATCTGAGATCGCCACATTGTGCAAGCGCTTGATCGCCGAGATAGGCAAGCCGGTGTTGGTTGATCGCATCGAGCACTCAGTGAATGCCTCGATCGGTGTGTCCGTGTTTCCCGGCGAAGGGACATCCGTCGAAAAACTGCTGATGCGCGCGGACGCTGCGATGTACCGGGCCAAGGAAATGGGCGGTGGTACGTTTGCCTTTTACGACCAGCAATTGAACGAAGCGACCCGCCAACGCGTCAAGCTGGAGTCTGCACTGCGCAAGGCGCTGCGCGAAGATCAGCTGGAAGTGTACTACCAGCCGAAAATGCACCTGGCTAGCGGCGTGATCGACTCCTGTGAAGCCTTGCTGCGCTGGAATCATGCGGAGTTGGGATTTGTCGGTCCGAACCGTTTCATTCCCATCGCCGAAGAGACCGGCTTGATTCACGAGATCGGGCCGATGGTCCTTCGCACTGCGGTTCTCGCGATCGAGCATCTGAAGAACAAGGGTATCGAGGTTCGTCGAATTGCCGTGAATGCCTCCACCAAGGAAATTCTGGCCGGTGACTATGCGCGGCGATTCCTGGATACGCTGAGCACGCATGGTGGCAATCCCGCGCGGTTCGAGGTGGAGGTCACCGAGTCGTTGTTCATCCACGATACCCCCCTGGTGGCGGATGAGCTCAATGCCCTACGAGAAGCCGGCGTGGTGATTGCACTGGACGATTTTGGCACGGGGTTTTCGTCGCTGAACCTGCTGCGTCATCTGCCGCTCGACATCATCAAGATCGACCGGTCGTTCGTGGTGGCTATCGGCGACTCGAAAACCTCGCGTGAGCTGACTAAGAACATCATTCAGATTGCTCGTGCGCTAGACAAAGTCGTTGTTGCGGAAGGTGCCGAAACGCGTCAGCAGATCGAGTTGCTGCGCGAATATGGTTGTGACTTCATCCAGGGCTATGGCGTCTCGAAGGCCTTGCCCCTCGATGCCTACGTCGAATTTATCATCGGCTATCGGAAAGCTCGGGAGAAGCGCATCGCGCGCCACGCCGAGGCATGATTTAGAGTCCCAGAAACCGTCCGGGGTTGCGTTCCAGAACCGCAGTTCGCTGATCGGCAGAGAACGCGTTCAGTGTTTCTTCGAGTTCCGCAAGTGCGCCAGGATAGGTGCAGTCGAAGTGGGGGTAGTCCGAGCCCCACATGACACAGTCCGTCAAACCCATGGCGCAGATGTTGGACAACGCCGGCCCTTCGTCGGCTTCCATGGTCACGAAGCACTGCTCGCGGAATATCTCCGTCGGCGAGCGGGTCAGCCAGGGGGTGTGGTGTCCCATCACGTCATAGTGTTCCTCCAGACGGCCCAGCCAGTAGGGTAGCCAGCCGAGCCCCGACTCGAAGAAACCGACCCGTAGCTCTGGGAAGCGGCTCAGCACGCCGCCGCCGACGAAATCCAACACCGCTGCCATCTGCTCGAAGGGGTGGCAGATCATGTGCGTGAAGAAGGGATTTTCGTACCGCTGGGTCGCAAAACTTTCCATCCGCGTGCCGAAGCTTCCATGTACACCGACCGACAGTCCGTCCGCCTGGGCCGCGGCCCAGATGGGATCGCAGTGTTCGTCGTACAGCGCCAGGCCATTGTAACGCTCGGGCCGGATCGTAAATCCGGACAGTCCCAGACCGCGCAGGCGCTTCACTTCGGTGACCGCGGCGTCGGGGCATTGCATCGGCACGATGCCCATGCCGAACAGCCGTTCGGATGCGCCGGCGAAATCCGACATCCAGTTGTTGTAGGCCCGGCAGGTTGCCGCCGCACTGTCAGCGGTCTGTACATCGCCGTTCAGCAGGTAGACCGATGGAAACATCAGCGCAAGATCGAGGCCTTCTTCGTTGAGCACGGCGACCCGCGCATCGGGGTCGTACCCGCCAGGCAGGATATCATCCCAGGTCAGTTCGTCATCGGGCGTGGCGTACTGGCCGGGAATGCAGGCCTGGGCCGGATTGCCGCCCAGACTGCGGCCGTCGGCCCAGAACTCTTCGTAGCTGTGTTGATCGGTTCGCAGCTGCAGAATTTCGTCGCGGTAGTCGGATTCGACATAGTCGGTCCACACCGAACGTGGCTCGGTGACGTGACCGTCGGCATCGATCTTGAGCATGGCGTCCCTCCCTCGGGTTGTTGCTCCCCCCTCACGTCCAAGGTTCATTGTACCCGGAGTTCGAGAGGCACTTCGTACTCGAAGCGGGTATGAAGTGCGTATAAGGGTGTACCATCGCCGCGGGAGTCGGGCACTCGTCAGGGAACGACGAGGAGCCGCAATGAAAAGGAGTACGGACCAGGACGAGCGACAGCTGTTCCGCTCGAATCGATTCTTCTCGGGCAACGGACAGTGGTACTTTGCGACCCGGGAGCACATCGACATTGGACCCTTTATCCGCCGGGATCAGGCGGAAGCCGCCCTGGAGCGTTTCATCGCGGTGACGATGTCGCCACGGGATGCCGATTGACCCACTCGCGCAGGGCATCTGGAGGGTCCCTTTGCGCGTCTGCGTTCTGTTCCTGAAGCTGATTTCTCCAAGCACTGGGCGATAGCCCAGGATCGCGCATGAACAAGACGCATCAACCGGAATTGCTCTGCGAGGGATTTGTCTTTCCCGAATCGCCTCGATGGCACCGGGGAAGTTTTTACTGCACCAGCATCGACGAAGGCACCATCTTCAAGATCGACGAGGTGGGTCATAAGTCGGTCGTTGTGAAGACTGACGACTGGTTGTCCGGTTGGGTGTTCATCGGCCCCGACACCGATGAAATCATCCTCACGTCCGCTCACAAGCGGAAGCTCCTGCGCTGGGACGGAACCGGACTGTGCGAAGTGGCGGACCTCTCCGGTATCGCTACTTTCGCTATAAACGACATGATACGGACCGCCGACGGGACCACGTTCGTTGATGCCGTCAACTTCGAGTTCGGCAGGGTCAACCCGGCCGATGCGCCCCCGAGCCCGTTGATCCGGGTGGACGTGGAGGGCAACGCTACCGTCGCATCAGACCTGACCGCGTTTCCCAACGGCCTGGTGATCACTCCCGACGGCAAGCGACTCCTTGTCGCGGACTCGATGTTGTCCTGCCTGCATCAGTGGGATCTCACCGCGGGTGGATCACTTAGCAACCACGGCACCTTTGCAACCATACCGGGCGCGGTGATGGACGGTATCAGTCTGGATGCGGACGGTGGCGTGTGGGTAACGGCGGGTCATCGCGGCGTGTTTCGGGTACTGGAAGGCGGCGAGATCACCGATTACATCGATATGGGCTCCACCGGAGCCACGGCGTGCATGCTGGGCGGCGCAGACGGACGAACACTTCTGATCACGGCATCCGACAGCCATGATCGCAAGGTCATCCGTAAGAATCCTTCGGGCCGCTTGTTCACGGTACGCGTGGAGATCCCGGGAGCGGGCCTGCCGTCCTGGTACTAAATCAACAGCAGAATTTGCGGAGGATCGTCATGGGACGTCTGGAAGGAAAGGTCGCCGTCATTACGGGTTCAACCAGTGGGATGGGCGCGGCCACCGGGCGAAGGTTCGTGCGCGAAGGCGCTCGAGTGGTCGTGTGCGGTCGAAACGACAAACGTGGCCAGGCAAGCAATCGTTTTGGCTTCCAATGACGGCGGTATTTGGTAGGCGCGATTGGAGTCGAACCAACGACCTCTACCATGTCAAGGTAGCGCTCTAACCAACTGAGCTACGCGCCTGGGGCGGCGTAACTTACCACCGGCCATGCGGCGATTCAATCGAATCGGCGGCCACCTGATTTGTTCTTTCCCGACAAAGGCTTAGCTGCGCCTGGGGCTCGCCGCAAGGCTTGCCGGAAGGCTCGCCGAAGGCTTGTGTTGCCTATCCAGTGCCAGTAGAATCCGCGCACTTGGATTTCCGGCGGCATTCCGACAGCGGCAGCGCCGTCTGGAATGCTGAATTAGGTGGCCGAATCGCCTCCCCAGGACGAGGGGGGCGGTGGGCCTGTCTTTCGTTATTTGTGGAGTTCCGCCTATTAAGAGAGCAGGAGCAAAAGCGCGCGTCGAACGGGCAGTCATCAACGATGACATTACCCATTCGCCAGTGCGCTTGATTGGTGCCGACGGAGAACAAGCCGGCATCGTGTCACGGGAGGATGCCCTGAGTCACGCACAGCAAGCAGGTCTGGATCTGGTGTTGATCGCGCCGGATGCCGAGCCGCCGGTGTGCAAGGTGATGGACTATGGAAAGCATCTGTTTGAGCTGAAGAAGGTGAAAGCCGCGCAGCGAAAGAAGCAGAAGCAGACCCAGGTCAAAGAGATGAAGTTCCGTCCCGGGACGGAGGAAGGCGATTATCAGATCAAATTGCGCAACCTGGTTCGCTTCCTGAGTGTTGGAGACAAGGCCAAGGTGTCCTTGCGATTCAGAGGTCGCGAGGTGGTGCATCCTGAGATCGGTATGAATCTCATGAAGCGAATCGAGGCAGACCTGGACGAGATTGCGGTCATGGAGACCGAGCCGAAGTTCGAAGGTCGCCAGATGACCATGGTCCTGGCCCCGAGAAAAAAGAAGCAATAGATCAGACATACGTCGCGGCGAAGACCCTGGATGGGTCGGGACGCGCAGACGGTAATCGCGGAGTAGCAGGCAACATGCCGAAAATGAAGACCAATCGCGGCGCGGCCAAGCGCTTTCGTCGGACGGCGAAAGGGTACAAGCACCGTTGCTCGCTTAGAAATCACATGTTGTCGAAGAAGGCGCCCAAGCGGAAGCGTCAGGCGCGTGGGCTTAAGGAAGTGGCCCCCGCGGAAGTCTCGATGATCGACCGCTTACTGCCGAAAAAAGCGCGCTAGGAGGATTTGATATGCCGCGTGTAAAACGGGGTGTGGTGGCCCGCCAGCGCCGAAAAAAGGTTCTCAAACAGGCCAAGGGATACTATGGCGCTCGCAGTCGTACCTTCAAAGTTGCCAAACAGGCGGTCATCAAGGCCGGTCAATATGCGTACCGCGACCGTCGGCAACGCAAGCGCCAGTTTCGTTCGCTGTGGATCATCCGGATCAACGCGGCCGCGCGTGAGCACGGGTTGAGCTACAGCCGATTTATCGCCGGTCTCAAGAAGGCGGCGATCGAGATCGACCGACGCGTGCTGGCCGATCTGGCGATGAACGAGAAGGAAGTCTTCGCGGTTCTTGCCGAGCAAGCCAGAGCGGCACTCGGGGAACAAGCGCAGGCGGCGTAAGCTACCAAATCGTTTTATATCGTTGTCTTCTGGAGGCCTGCCCGCGTGAGCCTTTCCGGACCTGACGGTATGTAAACCAGAACGAGGGGAAGGCCAAGGCTCTTCCCCTTTTTTTTGGAGCGAATCTCGAATGGACAGCGTAGAAGACATACTGGGCCAGGCCGGCGCGGCGATTGATGCCGCGGCCGATACCCGGGCTCTCGATGAAGCGCGCGTTGTGTTTCTCGGTAAGAAGGGCGCCTTGACCGGATTGCTCAGATCCCTCGGTGACCTCGATCCCGCCGAGCGTCCGCAGGCCGGGGCGCTCATCAACGACGCCAAACAACAGGTTCAATCCTGGATCGACGCGCGCGCACGACAGCTCTCCGCGGAGCAACTGACCGAATCGCTCAGTGAAGAGACGGTCGATGTCACGCTACCGGGGCGTCGTCAGGACCAGGGCGGGCTGCATCCAGTGACCCAGGTGCTGCAGCGAATCGAGGATATTTTCGTCGGCGCCGGCTACGAGGTGGTGGAAGGCCCGGAGATCGAAGACGACTATCACAACTTCGAAGCATTGAACCTACCGCCGCATCATCCCGCGCGGGCCATGCACGATACCTTCTATGTGGACGATGGCAAAGTACTGCGTACCCACACCTCGCCGGTTCAGGTGCGCGTCATGGAATCCGGCCAGCCGCCCATCCGGGTGATCTGTCCGGGCCGGGTCTACCGGCGTGACTCCGACATCACCCACACCCCGATGTTTCACCAGGTGGAAGGTCTGGTCGTTGATGAGGGGATCAGTTTTGCGGATCTGAAAGGAACCGTGATCGACTTCGTGCAGCGCTTCTTCGAGAAGGATCTTGCGGTACGGTTCCGGGCCTCCTATTTCCCCTTCACGGAACCGTCTGCTGAAGTCGATGTGGAATGCGTCCAGTGTCGAGGTGAAGGTTGCCGTACCTGCAGTCAAACTGGCTGGATCGAAGTGATGGGCTGCGGAATGGTGCATCCCAACGTGCTGTCCATGTCGGGGATCGATCCGGAGCGTTACAGCGGATTCGCATTCGGTTTCGGCGCCGACCGCCTGTCGATGTTGTTCTATCGGGTGGACGACCTGCGTCTGTTCTTCGAAAACGACGTCCGGTTTCTGGCTCAGTTCAACTAGTGTCCTGTCCGACTCATTCGCCGAAACACAACGAATGAGGCGGACAGGACACCCGAGGATCAAACGAGATGAAGTTGAGTGAATCCTGGCTGCGCGAATGGGTTGACCCGCCGCTGGAGAGCGAAGCGCTGTGGGAACAACTGACCATGGCGGGTGTCGAGGTCAAGGGCGTGGAACCGGCGGCGCCGGAATTTTCGGGCGTGTGTGTAGGTGAGGTACTGTCCGTGGATCGGCATCCCGAAGCAGACAAGCTGTCGGTCTGCGAGGTGTCCGACGGTACTGCGACCGTTCGCGTCGTCTGTGGTGCACCCAACGTACGTGCGGGCATGAAGACCGCATTTGCGCGCGTGGGTGCGCTGCTGCCTGAAGATTTTCGAATCGACACGGCCAGCCTGCATGGGGTCGAGTCGCACGGCATGCTTTGCAGCGCGGCCGAGCTGCGTCTCGGTGACGACGCCGACGGCATCATGGAGCTCGCTGACGGTGCGCTGGTCGGGGAGGACCTGCGGGTTGCGCTGGCACTGGACGACTTCTGCATGGACCTCGATCTGACCCCGAACCGAGGCGATTGCTTGAGCGTGCTGGGGATCGCCCGAGAAGTCGCGGTGTTGAACCGCATGGATTTCCATCCGCCGGTGCCGACGCCTCAGAAGGCAGCGCACGACGACGAATTTCCCGTGCACCTCGATGACCCGGCCGGCTGCCCGCGCTATCTGGGACGTGTCATTCGCGGCGTGGACACAACGCGCTCCACACCGTTGTGGATGAAGGAGAAGCTGCGCCGCTCGGGGCTGCGTGCGATTGACCCGGTGGTCGATATCACCAACTTCGTGATGCTTGAACTGGGCCACCCGATGCACGCGTTCGACCTGGCTCAGCTCACCGATGGGATCGACGTACGCCGCGCGGCTGCCGGCGAAACCCTGACCCTGCTCGACGGTGAGCAGGTACAGCTGGACGCCGGCACGCTGTTGATTGCCGATTCCCGCGGGCCGGTCGCCATCGCCGGCGTCATGGGCGGTGAACGCAGCGGCGTTCAACCGGATACGCGTGATGTGTTTCTGGAGTGTGCGTTTTTCGCGCCGCTTGCGGTGGCGGCGGCGGCGCGTCGCTATGGCCTGCAGACGGAAGCTTCGCATCGTTTTGAGCGGGGCGTGGATCATGACCTTCAATCGGCTGCGATGGAGCGCGCCACTGGGTTGTTGCTGGAGATTGTCGGTGGTGCACCGGGACCGGTTACTGAGGCCGTGGCGCCAGAACAGCTGCCGGGTGAATTGGAAGTGAACCTTCGGCACGCGCGCCTGACGCGGCTGGTCGGTATCGAGATCGATGCTGCGGAAATCGAGGGAACGCTGGAACGCCTCGGCCTGGCGCCCCGACGAACCGATGAAGGGTGGTGTGTGCGCGTGCCGAGCCATCGCTTTGACATCGCCATCGAAGAAGATCTCGTCGAAGAAGTGTGCAGAATCTATGGCTACAACCGCATCCCCAGCAAGGTGCCGCACACGCCGCTGGATCTGCGCCAGGTGTCGATCGAAGCGATCCCGCGCGCGCGCGTGCGGCATCTGCTCGCCGATCTCGGCTACCAGGAGATCATCACCTACAGCTTCGTCGATACGGTGATGCAGGATCTGCTGGACCCCGGCAATGCGCCCGTCGGGTTGAGCAACCCGATGTCGTCCGAGCAGTCGGTGATGCGGACCAATCTGCTGCCTGGCCTGATCGATGCCGCACGGACCAATCTGGCGCGGCAACAGAGTCGCGGGCGATTGTTCGAAGTGGGATTGTGCTTCCAGCCGGGTGAAACCCTGGTTCAATCCAACCGGGTTGGAGGGGTGTTGTGGGGCTCACGCACACCTGAGCGCTGGAACTCGCCCAGCGAGAGGGTCGATTTCTTCGACTTGAAGGGGGACGTGGAACGACTCGCCGGGCTGGGTGGTGCACGCTCCATCGAATTCGTGCCGCGCGATGACGCGGTATTGCATCCGGGACAATCGGCTGATGTGCAGATTGACGGGAACTGCATAGGGCGGCTCGGGCGCTTGCACCCGGAACTGGAACAGCGACTTGGTCTGCGTGGCCCCCTGTTCGTTTTCGAACTCGACGCGCAAGCCATCGAAACGAGCGCTGCGACACACTATCGGGAGGTGTCGCGCTTTCCCAGCGTACGCCGTGATCTGTCGCTCACCGTGCAGCAATCCGTGGCTGCGTCGGCGCTCGAGGGCTGCATCCGCGAAGCGCTGGGGAGTTATCTCATGGAGTTTAGAGTCTTTGACGTGTATCACGGGGAAGGCATTGATTCTACTGAAAAAAGTGTTTCGGTAGGGTTGACCTTGCAGGATCCATCGCGCACTCTTACGGACCAGGACATCAACGGTTTGATGGACAAGGCGATCAGCGCTCTGGAAACGGATCTCGGAGCCCGCCTGCGCTGATTCGTGAGGTGTACGACAATGGCGGCGCTTACCAAGGCGCAAATGGCGGATAAGCTGTTCGAGGAACTTGGGCTCAACAAGCGTGAGGCCAAGGAAGTCGTCGAGATGTTCTTTGAGGAGGTTCGCGAATCCCTCGAGCGAAACGAACAGGTCAAGCTGTCCGGATTCGGAAATTTTGACCTCAGGGACAAGGGACAGAGACCTGGACGGAACCCGAAGACTGGTGAAGAAATCCCCATCACGGCGCGACGCGTGGTGACGTTTCGTCCCGGTCAAAAACTCAAGGCACGAGTAGAAGCGTATGCTGGACCCAGGTCAGAATGACGAATTGCCCCCGATTCCGGGGAAACGGTATTTTACGATCGGCGAGGTCAGCGGTCTCTGCGAAGTAAAGCCGCATGTGCTGCGCTACTGGGAGCAGGAGTTCCCGCAACTCAGCCCCGTCAAACGTCGCGGCAACCGCCGTTACTACCAGCGCCAGGACGTCATCATCATTCGCCAGATTCGCGGCTTGCTCTATGAGCAGGGCTTCACCATTGGCGGTGCCCGTCAGCGACTCGAAGGCGACGATGCGAAGCTGGATCAGACCCGGTACCGGCTCCTGATCAAACAAATGATCTCAGAGCTGGAAGACGTACTGCGGGTGCTGAAGGCCTAATCGCACCGCCGCCATGGCGGACCGGGAACACACCTGGCGCACTGCCATGAACCACACATCGAGCAGGTCGGCGTTACGCATTCGAGTCCTGCGCGCACGAGTCCTGGGCAAACTCAGTGGTCGGGCCAGCTTCGAATTGCTGCAGAAAGCGATGATGGCGGGCGCGCCATTTCTACGTGACGATGGATTCAATGTGTGTAGCCACGCCCAACGGGTGCGGGCCTAGACGATGGTCACTGGGGTGGTGCTCTGTGGCGGTCGAGGCCGGCGTCTGTCGGGCAAAGACAAACCGTTGGAACACCTCGCGGGACGAGCGCTTGTCGAATGGGTGGTCGAGCGACTCGAACCTCAGGTCGATGATCTGCTGATCAGCGCGAATCGTAACCTCGATGCGTACGGGAACCTCGGTCATCACGTGGTCACCGATGACGTAGCCGAGCACACCGGGCCACTTGCGGGTATTCGCGCGGCGTTGCGTTATCGCGATGACGATTGGCTGTTCGCCTGTCCGGGCGATGTGCCGTTGCTACCCGACGGCATTGTCGACACCCTCCGACAAGCGATCGGTCGGGATCCCGCAGCGTACGCGTACGATGGTGAGCATGCGCAGTATCTGCACATGCTGGTGGCCGGTTCTGCGGCGCCCAGTCTCGATGAATTTCTCGGCAGCGGCGGGCGCGCGGTTCGCACCTGGCTCGCCGCGTGCAATGCTGTAGCCGTCGATTGCTCGACCCTGGCAGGCAGTTTCCAGGGTCTCAACGAGCCCGAAGATCTGCGCCTGTTGGAAGCCTTACTGGGATAGAAAGTTGGGCTGGAACGCTCTACACGGGCTCCAGGTTGTCCAAGACTTCATCCACCTCGTCAAGGACGACACGCAGTCGCGTGGCCCAGGAGCGCATCAGGCGGCGGGCTTCGGCCTGGGCGGTGACTGAGTTGGCGTCGCGCATCTGACCGCCCGGAGTTCGTGCCGCGCGTCGCTCGACGGCGCGGGCGATTACCGCGCCGCTTTGCGAATCGATGAACTCGATGACCAGGGTGGCCTCGCCGAAAACCGAGACGATGGTGTGGCTGCGCCCCGCCTGTTGGGGTGGCACGCGCGATATTACGTCCAACAGCGCGCCTTTGACGACCATGGTATCGGGTCCGTCGGTATCCACCACTTCAAAACGTTTCGTCTTGGCCAGCTCTTCCGGGAAGATCTCCTGCGCCATCGCGCGCAAACGTTTCTTGTTGGTGTCGCTGATCGGGAATTCCCCCGCTCGCGCTGAGCGAGACTGGCGCTTCACCGGCCGGAAGTGCATGCCCGCGCTTTCGAGGCGGATACTGGTGTAGGTGCTCATGTCGACGCCTGGCATGACCCAGACCCGGGTGTTGCCGCGGCCCTCGACTTCCACGAGACCGTCCCAGGCGGGACCCGATGGCTGTTCCTGAGCGTTACCGAGACTCGCCGTCAGCAGTCCCAGGGTCAAGAAGGCCAGACTCAGCTTCAAGGTGTGGGTGGTGCGCATGGGTGTTTTCCTCCAGTTGATGGTGCTCATGGTGTTCGGCAGGGCTCTCAATCGGCCTTCGGGTTCGGGAACGCGTCCTGGTCTTCCTCTCCGGTGCGGGGTTCCAGACACTCGAAGTCTTTCTCCACCAGAACGGTCAGTTCGCCCCCCTCAATGGGTTGGGATGAAGTGAGTGCGACCTGATCGGTCGTTGCCCAGTTCCGCGCAGCCTCTGCGGGCACGCGTACGGTAATCACATTGTCGAGAAACGTTGCGCCAATCGCCGTTGCAGTCGACGGCTCGAGGCCGTAGCCGAGAAATGAACCATGGGGGAACCGGGTGTGGCTGCGCACAGCTTCTCCTTGCGCGATGCGTCCGACCTCGGATTGACTCAGGCGCAATCGAATCGAATCGTCGAGAATACGTAGCTTCATGCATGGTGCTCCTATCGTTCGGCAAACTGTTCCAGCGCTTCAAGCAGGTTGCTGCGCATGATCGCAAGAACCCGCTCGCCCTTCTCGGCAGTCGCCAAGGTCGGGTCGCCGAACACACCGCTTTCCTCTGCGGTGAATTTACCCGGTGCGTAGCCAATCTGGCGAGCCGGGTCGCCCCGATAGTCGGCTACAGCCCGCTCCATATAGACGCGCTCCGGCTGCAGATACAGATTTAGCGACGTTTCGATCTCATCCGCGTGTCCGCCGCGACGCTGCTCGCTGAACTCAGCCACTTCGTCAGTCTCCAGATCGTCCCAGGAGATCAGTAGCACCGGCAGTCCGTGGTCGACGTGCAGATCACGGGCGACTACGCCGAGCGGTAGTCCGGTGGCGCGCGCGACCCCCATATTCAGCAGCACCAGGCGCTGGGCGCCATGCCGGATCAGCGATTCGGCGACCTCGCGAACGTAGTTCTGGAACACCCCCGGGTCGGCCACCTCGGTACCGGGAAAATCACGGAATGCGGGGAACCAACCGTGCAATATCGGCGGCGCGACGAGTACCTCCATGCTCTCGACCACCGCGTCCAGCAGGTACTCCATGACCACCTGATCGGCATTCATCG
>SMVA01133163.1_pt1 | contig 32268 bp, 29 predicted proteins | sample 2456451 | NCBI WGS metagenome assembly SMVA01 (sample SAMN11095933, study PRJNA526329) | marine sediment metagenome | biome: Marine sediment; feature: Surficial sediment; material: Deep marine sediment; isolation source: Hadal surficial sediment | place: Pacific Ocean | collected 2014-05 | depth... | reverse complement strand
TCCCCACTTCACCCTTAATTTGCAGGAAGACAAGTCTTACATCATCGCCAGGAAAGAGTTCAAAACGCATAGACTTGGCGACAAAAATAGAACTCACAAAAAGTACTAGAAAGAAAAAAGAAACTAAAAATGGATATTTCAAAAAAGGTTTTAGAGCTTTCCCATAATATTTAATCACCGGAGTATACCATCTGTTATGATCTCCATGATTTTTTGGAACCCTAGCAAAGTCGTTTAGGTGGCTTGGTAGAATAAAAAAACATTCAAAAAGTGAGGCCAAAAGACAGATAATAATAATTACTGGTACCGGCCAGAGAAATTTCCCCATTATACCGCCCATAAAAAACATGGATCCAAAGGCGATACAAGAGGTCAAAACCGTCGCGGTAATAGGTTTAATAGTTTCAAAGGCCGCTTTTTTGGCCGCTTCATACTTATCATAACCGGCCTCAACATTTTGATAGTATTGTTCTGCCACAATGATTGAATCATCAACTAGCATCCCCAAAACCATAATTAGAGCAAGCATAGAAATAAGGTTGATAGAAAGCCCAAAGATACTCATTACAATAAAGGAGGCGGCAAAAGCTAGAGGTGCCCCCAGCGCTGTTACCCCAGAGGTTGAAAAATTAAGGAAAAGCAGCAGGGCCATAAAGACTAAAAAGACCCCCTGAACTCCACTCTTAGATAAAATATTCAGCCTTCGCGTTACATAGTAGGACCAATCATCAGTAAATCTATATTTAATTTCTGGAAACTTGCCCTTGTAGTCCTTAGCAAAAAAATCATCCGTCCTTTTCTTTATCGCCTTAGTGGTATTAATAACATCGGCCGTTCCCCTGATCATAACATCTAAAAAGATCGCTCTCTCTCCCTGAGACCTTTCAATAATGGCATCTTTCTCGGGAATTCTTATTACCTTTGCAACATCGATTACTCTAACTCCCATGCCCGTAGGATTGGAGCGAACTGTTATATTTTTGATTTCATCTAAATCTTCAAATTCGACCAGGGTTCTGATTAAAATATTACCTCTTGGTGATTCGATATAACCTGCGGATAAATTGATATTTCTTTGGCGAACGGCCGCCCCTATTTCGGCAATTGTCAGATGATACTTTTGTAATTTATCAAGATCTACTTCAATTCTTATTTCATCCCTTCGATAACCACTAAGGTTCACCCGTGATACCTCTCTTATGGCCTCAAGTTTATCCCGCAGGAGCTTGCTGACCATGCGAAGCTGTGAGTAATCTTTTCCCGTAAGGGCCACCTTGATGGTTCCCCGGTTTTTATTATTTATCTTTTTAACAATGGGAAGATCCGCTTCATCAGGAAGGTCTGTGGTGGATTCCACAGCATCTTTAACTTCCATAAAAACTTCATCTAGGTCATAATCTGGCTCCACCTCAATGGTAAAAACAGAAAAGCCCTCACCTGACATGGCATTCATTCTTTTAATGCCATCGACGACTTTCAACTCTCTCTCAAGAGGAATAGTGACAAGTTTTTCCACATCCTCTGAAGAAGAACCCGAATAATTGGTACGAATGGTGATGAAATCAAATTCCACTTTTGGAAAAGTCTCTTTTTGCAAATTATATAGCGAGTATCCCCCCACTAAAAAAATAATAACCGTCAAAAGATTTACCAGGAGTGGCCTTTTTAGAAAAAATTCAATCATGGTTTTCAAGTTTGACCTCGCTTAAATTTTACTTATGGTATCTTTTAAAGATCCCCATAAAAAGGCCAGTTGGGCCAATAACTCTTCCCTTTCACCGATATAGCTGATGTATCTAAGTTCGGTAAAAATCCGACGTTCTTCTGCTGTTAGAGATTGAAGAAGGTCAGTTCTACCTAGATTATATAGTTTGTTGTATTTATCTAAAACAACTTTCGAGAGATCCCAGCGTTTTTTTGCCTTAACAATATTTTCTTCCAACATCTTAAGTCGGTAACGAATATAATATTCAGAGTTTTGAATATTTCTAAATTCCTTATTTCTCCTCATCTTGGCAGTATTAAGATCAATTCCCGCCTTGGCCTTTTCAACATCTTTTTCCGGATAACCTAAGGGCCATTCTAGCCTTACCATGGCCGTAGCATCAAAGAATTCACCCGTTAGGTTTCCTTCCCTTAGGACTTCAAACTCACCCGTACCGATAGCATCTGTTTTATAATCAAGAATAAGTTTAATGGAGGGAACGAAACCATAATTTATATACTGCAGCCCAAGCTGCAGTTGCCTAATTTGCGCCTCAAACAGTTTAATAATTTTATTATTATGGGGATTACCTTTAGATTTTAAAGTTAGAGGCAGAACCTTTCCAAAGGGGTCAAGCTCTTTAATCTCATCTTCTTTAACTTCTCGGTGAACAAGATTTGAGACCCTCTCCAGGGTGGTACCTAAATTAATATAGGCCCTTTTAACTGCTTCCTCTTTTTCAATTTCAATCATCCTAGATTCATCTAGATCGACATCAAGCCTGAGGCCGTCTTTAACCATTCTCCTAATTAAATTAGTTCTTTTCTTGGCCCGATCAAGTGCATTTTTTTCAGAGATTAAAACGGTTTTAAGTTGGCGAACTTTAATATAGGCGACAAAAAATTCCAAAACCTTGGACTCAATTTCCAAATCCTTGGAGGCCCTTGAAACACTTACGGCGTACTCTCTAGTTTCTAAATCTTTATATTCTTCTCGGCCAAAAACGTTTCTACCTAAATCTTGGATATAACTGATGCCCATTTTAAAGTTGAAAAATGTCTTAGGCTCTCCCTGGTCCTTCCCAAACACATAAATAAAGTTTTCATCATCTCGAACCGTTCTTATAAAAGTGGCATCCACTTGAAACTGTCCACCCCAAACCAATCTCTTATTAAATTGGGCCAGGTAGTTTTGATAAACAGCGTTCATATTGGAGACTGGAGTGAAGAAGGCAGAATGATCATTCCTATAGGAGGCATCAATGTTCAAATTCCATGGTCTCATGGCCCAGAATTGCTGGACGTTTTGTTTGCTAATAAAAATTTGTTGATCTTTTTCCTGAATGCCAAAGTTATTCTCAATGAGCTCCTCAGTGAGCTTATTTAAACTGGCATATGCAGGAGAGCATAGGATCAATATGAGAGAGAGAGAAAGAGGTCTAAATTTCACAGGATCGGCTCCAAATAGTTAAATTCATAACCTTTTTACTTATCACTCTTAGACATATTTGACTAATCGTTCCGCTTCAAATAACTAGAGATTTGATCCCAAGAAGGGGGGATTGCCGCTGGTACCTCGGTACTGGAGGAAAGTCCGGACACTGTATGGCAACGTAGCGGGTAACGCCCGTCCACCGCGAGGTGAGGACCAGTGCAACAGAAAGTATGTACAGATAATGCTGTAGTGAAACCAGGTAAACTCTACGTAGTGCAAGTCCAAATAGGCCTGTGTTTGAGAACGGCCAGTTCGAGCAGGCGGGTAGGACGCATGAGGTCTAAGGCAACGAAGATCCCAGATGAATGGTAGTCTAAAACAAAATCCGGCTTATACCCCTTCTTGGGATCTTTTTTTACTTAATCACTGCTCTCAGTCCAAAGTGATCTGAAATATAGGTCAACTCGAGATCATCCGAGTTTGGATTAATTTCGATAGCATTGTTAAAGATCAAGTTCATCTCTTTAACCTCAACTCCACTGGTTAGAATATTATCTAGGATGAGTCCTCCAGCGATTTTATTGGTCACGAGATTATTGTAGGGGCAAAAGGTACATTCGGGGTTCAAATTGTAAAAAGGCTCCGTTAGCCCCTTGCCAAATAGTGGCGCACAGTTGCCCTCAAAATTATCCTGAATATCTCTTAAGTCCACCCTTCTAGAACAACCAAGCCCCCCCATAACGATGGTGGGTTTTTCCGGGTTTAGATTAAGGGCCACTTTTTCCACCTGCGCCCGATTTTCTTCCTCCCAAGAATCAAAAACTCCTGGATAAGGATAGATTCCATCTAAATTAGAAGTTAGATGAGCACAAAATATTTTCAGGGGTTTTCCATTAAAACTTATCTCAGCAGAAATGGCCCCCCTTCTCCTGTAGGTGGAAATTTCAAGGTAATCAACTTCGTCTTTATCCGTAAGCTGTTTTTTAGAAAGGAGTAAAAGTCCATCTCGACCGGGACCTGAAAAGCGTTTAACCCTTTTAAAGGGATTAATAAGATTTATTAAGGCCATCACTATATTGGTGTTTTGTTGAGACAATTGTGCCTGAGAACAATTGGGATTTTCAATCCTTAACCTCTCAAAAGAGATAGCACAATTTTCATCAAGACATTTTCCAAGAGTATCGCCTCTCATTTTAAGACAATTATTAAAACGACAGGCGAGCGGGCCTTCGGAATCAAAAAGTTGTTTTATGGAACAGACAGGCCATCTGTAATATTCTTGAGTTTGTGTAGAGAAGTGGAGATAATTATACCTGAAGCCTAGTTCCTTTATAACTCTTTCCCGTTCCTTTTTATGAACCATCTCTTGAAGACAAAGCACATCCGCATCTAACCTCTTAAGCCCTTTTATAAACTCTTCAAACCTTATTTCTCTTTGATGAGTCTTTTTATGGCGAAAGTTGGTATTAAAGGTCGCTACAATGAGCTCTTCCGACAAGGCCGTTTGAACAAAAAATAAGATTATGAGGCTAAAATATTTCATGATTTAAGACCTTAAGGGTAGCAGTTGTAAAGTTTTGTCCGGTGGTATCTAGTGTTATAAATTCAAATTTTAAACTTAAAGGTATTTCTTTTCTAAATTCTTTTAAGGTCATTTTAACCACACGGTTTCTGATTTTATATTTGGTAATAGTGCTTTTAAACTCCAGCTTACCTATTAATTTTAACTTTTTGTTAAGTCTTGGATATTGGGCAAGTTTTTCATCATCTGTACTTAGGATAAAAGTGGGAAGTTCCCATTGATCCGTGAGCCACTGTCCCTTTTTTCTTTTATGTACCAGAACTTTCCCACGCTCTATTAAAACTACCCGGAGAAGTTCTAGGTTATAAAACTTTTTTTCTTTTTTAATCGCGACGGGATACGCGAGGGGGTCTTTTGTTTTATAGGCCTTACATTTTGTTCTTAAATGGCATTTACTACATTCAACTTTATTTGCCTGGCAATAAACTCTTCCAAGATCCATGAGGGCCTCGTTAAGCTCACGAGGGCAGATACCATTTAATTTGGCCGTAAATCTTGTTTTTTCTAGATGAGCAGAAAGCTCTTTTTTAAGTTGTGGCCCTTTATTTAGCTTTAGTCCTAAATATCTACAGAGAACTCTTTCTATGTTGGCATCTAGCGCCAGATGCAATTTCTTGTGTCCTATAGATAAAAGAGCATTGGCAGTGTATTCGCCAATTCCCGTTAATTTTTTAAGCGTAAGGTAGTCCGTTGGTATTTTTCCCTGGTGATTCGCTACTATGTCTATCGCCGCTTTTTTAAGATTTCTAGCACGGGAGTAATAACCAAGTCCCTTCCAGGCAATACAAACCTCTTCATCTGTGGCCTTTGATAACTTTTTAAGCGTTGGATATTTTTTTAAGAAAGGTCCAAATTTATTTATTACGGTAGGCACCGTAGTTTGCTGGAGCATGATCTCTGAAACCAAAGTAGTATATAGAGTTCGGTTTATTCTCCACGGAAGATGGGAATATTCCTTCTTAGACCACTTGATAAGATTTTCAAACATACTTTTTTATGACACCTAAGCTCTAATCTTGCAAACGTGACTACTCCCACCACTAAATTGCTAGTGCAATTATAGTGGGGGCTTCTAGGGCCTCTTCAAGGCCCAAAGACGCTAATCCACGTCTTTTGATATTCTTTGATGCGAGCAAATCCGCATTTTCATCATGCCCACAATTTACACAAAGAAAATTTTCTTGGGTTTTCCGGTTTTCCTTGGATACAAAATGGCATTTTCGACACTCCCTTGAGGTATTTTTGGGATTTACTAGTACCAAAGTGCTGCCAAATTTTTTACATTTGTACTCCAGCATGGTCCGAAACATACCCCAACCTTGGCGCAGTATGGACTTATTCAGACCGGATTTCTGTGCCACATTTTTGCCGGGGTTTTGCAAGCTCCCTTTTGCCGATTTAGACATATTTTTTACCCTCAAGTCCTCCATGCAAACTATGCTTTGGCTTTCGGCAAGTTCTCTGGAAACTCTATGAAGAAATTCTCGTCTTATATTGGCAATTTGGGAGTGTAGGCGGGAAATTATTTTTTGGAAATATTTCCATCTCCCTGAAAATTTTTCTTGTTTGCTTAGTTTTCTTTGAAGTTTCTCGATCCTCTTTTCAATCTTTATAATATTTTCCACATCAAGATTTTCAAATTTATCATTAGATAGAGCGATACTTTTTTTCACGCCCATATCAATGCCAATGGCATATTTAGGATCAAGAGGCATAAGGGGAATGACTTTTTCCTCTTCTGTCAAAAAAGAGATATAAAACTTTCCAGCACAAAGAGAAATCGTAGCACTTTTGATTTTACCAATTAATTTCCTGTGGTGAATAAATTTAAGCTTTCCTAGCTTTGGAATTTGAACAACCGATTTTTTATTTGAAATAGGAACAGGGATAAGCTTATCCCCTTGGGGGAAAGTGACATTACCGTGACCTTTTTTCTTTCTTTTTGGAAATTTTCCAATCCCCTTGAAAAATCTCCCAAAGGCAATATCTAGATTTCTAAGGGCAAGTTGCAAAGACTGTGAAGGCACATCTCTTAGCCAGTCAAAGTCGGGGTCTTTTTTGATTTCCGGCAAGGCGTTTTGTTGCTCAAAATAGAAAACGCTTTTTGGATATTGTCTGTTGTAACAAGTTACTCGATGTTCCATGCCACAATTATAAACAAACCGACAAGAACCTATCCACCTCAAAAGAATTACCTTTTGTTTTTTAGTCAAACTTAGTCGGAATTTATTTCCTTGGCGCCATTTTTCCACTATAAAACTATGATCTATTACAAAGGTTAGTGTCAAGTGGCCCCAATGAAAAAAACAGCAAATCTTAGGTCACATTTCCATTGTGTTTACAATCTTCAATACCATTTAGTGTTAGTGACAAAATATCGCAAAAAGTGTTTTTCAAAACCCATCTTAATTAGATTGGAAGAAATCTCCCAATCCATATGTGAAAAATGGGCCTGTGAATTAGTGGAATTTGGGGGAGAGGCAGATCATATTCATTTACTTTTAACGTGCCATCCTGCCATGCAAATGAGTAAGTTCATAAATAATCTAAAAACGGTTTCAAGTAGACTTATAAGGAAGGAATTTTCTTGCCATCTGCAATCCTATTACTGGAAACCTATTTTATGGACGAGGGCCTATTGTTTGCTCACGACAGGAGGAGCAAATATCGAAACAATAAAAAATTATATCGAAAACCAAGGAAAAAGAAATTCTCGCCAAAGGGCGTCCGATTCATCTCCCTCTATTCCCAATGGCCCTGGGGCAAATGGATTTAGAGGGAGAATTCTCTGACATTACGTTAAATCTTCACAGGAGTTGGATAACTCCATACCCCAATAGATAAAATTTTCTAAGGTTGCTCCTTTGAAAAAATCGCCTCTAACTTTTGCCCCAGAGCGGTCAATAAACTTTTTAAGTTTGTGCTTCATTTGGGTGTAGTCTGTCACCACTACCAGATGTTTTGACTTGGAGGCCTCGATCCAATCGGCAAGGTAGTTGAGGTCGTTCTCCCCATAACTTCGACAGACATCAGTAAAGGCCCCCATCGCCCTAAGAGATTTATTAAAAATCCCCATAATAGGAATTTTTCCCCCGCAACCGTCCAAGACCATTTTTATAAACTTTTTTCTTAAACAACTTCCATCACTTGCCCGAGGATCTATTTCGTTCATGCTAGAGCTGGTATCTATCCAAATCTCAATACTACTATCAACCCTAGCAGGAAGCCGGCCGCCACAAAACTTGCTATGGCCCACACCTGCATCACAATCTGAAAGGTGAGTTTGATAAGGCTCAAAGAGGTCTAACCTATTTTGTAATCTTTTCTGTTTTTTAATCATATAACTATTTACTTTTAAATCAGACTGACGATTTGCCAGTGTTTCATCTTCAAGATCATAGCAGCCTTCTGCCCAGGACTGACATCCTTGGTAAATCCTTCGTACCTGGGCCACTTTAACGAGGGTTTGCGGATAGTTTTGTAGTAATCCGTATTTGGCACGGGAAATAAACCAAAATTCGATTACCTCGGGGAGAGCAAGTAAATTTGCACTAAATAAAATAGATAATAGAAAAACCATGCTTTTAAACAAAATTTATTTCCTGGGTGTATTGCTATTTATTTAATCGGAATGGAAGACTAATTTATTAATCTTTTCGTTGAAAGCAGCCAATAGACTCTTTGTTAATAAGCGATGCCTGTACTACGAGAGAGGCCACTTCAGCAGCATTTCTAAGCCCTATAAGCCCATCAGTTAAGGTAGAGTGCTTATAAAACTTTGCCAGTTCAATATAAAGCTCACCAAATAAGGACTCGGCCCTTTTCAGACGCCTCTTAGTTCGCGTAAGTCCCACATAATTCCACATAGTCTGTTTAAGGGTGAGCCAGTCTTGACTTACCAGCGCGTTGTCACATTCACCGGAACTAACCTCCCAATCTTTGATTTGATCATCAGGATAATGGGAAATATGATTTAAATCGCGGGCCATCTCTTCTGCCGCTAAATATCCCCAGGTAAGACCTTCAAGAAGAGAGGTGGATGCGAGTCTATTTGCTCCATGAAGCCCGGTACAAGCAACTTCACCAACGGCGTAGAGATTTTTGAGGCTTGTCTTGCCTGTTAAATCTGTTTTTACTCCTCCACAGGTGTAATGGGCCGCGGGGATCACCGGTATTGATTCTTTGGTGATATCAATTTTGTTTTGCAGACAATGTTCAAAAATAGTTGGGAAGCGCTCTTTAATCCAATCAGGATCTTTATGAGAAATATCGAGATAGACACAATCATGCTTGGTCTCAATGGTTTCTTCCATAATAGATTTGGCCACAACATCCCGAGGTGCAAGTTCTTTATCCGGGTGATATTTATCCATAAAGGACTCACCCTTGCAGTTCAGTAGTTTCCCACCTTCTCCACGAAGTGCTTCACTAATTAAAAATCTACGGTGAGAATTTCTATTGTAAAAAGTTGTCGGATGGAATTGAATAAACTCCATATCAATTAACAAGGCCCCGGCCCTTTTGGCCATGGCATGCCCGTCTCCTCTTGCCCCTTCAGAATTTGAATTATGTAGATAAAGAGAACCTATGCCACCAGTTGCAAGAACCGTTACTTTGGCCTGGGCCTTTACCACCGCTCCATTTTCCCGGTTATAAAGATAGGCCCCGACAATCTTATTCTCAACGTATCGTTGATTGAAGGAAGTTCCATGATGCAATGGCGTTAAAAGATCTATAGCAGTGTGGTTTTGTAAAAGTTTTATATTGGGGAAACGTTTAACATCTTTTATATAATTTAATAAACTGGTTTGAATTTCCTTACCGGTAAAATCGCCCTTGTACAAAATACGAGGAAGAGAATGGGCCGCCTCCCGGGTAAAGCTCAACTCTCCTGTGGCCTTGCGGTTAAAATCCACCTCTACTTTATCGAGTAAAACCTCTTTTAATATTTCGCCACCTCTTTCTCTTAAGATATCAACTGCAAGTGGATTATTAGTGCCTACACCGGCCTTTTTAATATCACTTACAAGAAATTCATCATCCCTTTGAGGATAGATGATTCCTCCTTGAGCATAGTAGGTATTAGATAATTTGGGATCTTTCTCTCTCGATACAAGACCTACTAAAAATCCTTTTTCGGCCAATTTTAAAGCACAAGACAAACCTGCAATTCCTGTCCCTATAATTAAAACATCAAAGTTCATCAGCTCTTCTCATTTTGAGGGAAAGATCCACTTTAATAGGATTTTGGGTAAGCGTGCCAACACTTATGGCATCGACTCCATTTAAAAGATATTTTTCCAGGTTATCCAGATTAATACCTCCCGAGATTTCATAGGTCATCTTATCAGTCTTTATATCGATGGCATTTTTAATCATTTCAGGGTCAAAGTTATCAAGCATAACATGACTTATACCTAAGTCTTTGGCCTGATTTAATTCTTCCAGGTTATGGACTTCAAGCACTACTGGTTTATAAAACCCTCTTTGATGTTCAAAAAATTCCAAGGCCTTTTCAACTCCACCAAAGAAATCTTTATGATTATCTTTAATCATCCATACATCAGTTTGACCAAAGCGGTGATTGCATCCACCACCTTGAAGAACTGCATACTTTTCCAGGGATTTAAGCCCCGGGGTGGTTTTTCTAGTATCTAAAATAGAAATATTAAATTCTTTGGCCTTGCTAGAAAACTCATAAGTAGTTGTCGCTACGCTGGTTGCATGAGTGAGGAGATTAAGTGCTAATCTTTCACCTGTTAGGGCAATATTAAAAGGTAGCGAAAAGGTAATAGGTTTTTGAGACTGGTCTAGTTTTTTTCCTTCAAAGTTCTCAATAATTTCCTCACCGAGATTTTTTGCCCCGAGAAATTCAAAAACGGAAAAAAAGTAAGGAAGGCCTGCTAAAACCATGGGCGATTTAATATAGAGGTGACACTCCACTTCATCAGCTGGCAGAGAACTAAAATAGAAATGATTTCGAAAGAGATCATCTTCAGCGAAGAAGTGCTCTAAATCCTTTCTAAATTGCATTTTCATATGATTTCCCTAGCAAGTTTTTGATGCTCCGTCTTAATATCCCTTTACTTCCAATCCGTTAAGTTTTTATTTCAAGACGGGGGCCTGCTCTTAAAGGGATGTGAACAAAACACTTTTTATCCTGATGGCCTCAATTATTCTCTTCTATTGCTATGCGTCTAAAGAGGCGACCCCACTGATAGCTAAAAAATCGGCCGATTTCTTTCCCGGACGGGGAAATGGGGCACTTCGCTCCTACGTTTTGGGGGATAAGAAGGGCCTGAGCAGATCCTTAAAATGGGCCCACCAGGCATTGGCCCTCCAGCATTTATTTACTCCCTCAGGCCTGCATCTATCCTCCATTTTTATGTTGATTAGGCCACTACTTAAAATCTTCCCCCTCAGGATTTCCTGGGTGCTATCGCTTTTTCTTTTCATCCTTCCTTTTTCTCTGCCGGGTTTTTGGTCCATAAAAAGGATAAGTCTAATAAAAATTCTTAAGCATTTTTTTCCTAAAATTTCCTGGTTCAATGCTTTTTTAATCTCTTTTTTCATTGATTTTTTTCTGGGGACTTTTAAATATTCTCCGCTTAGCTTTTGCTTTAGTTTTTTATTCCTAGGTTTGATCTTTTCTCTCGAAGGGAAAGGGAAGGATCCCTTGCCCTTTGTTTTATTTACCGGTCAAATTGTCATCGCTTTTTTCTGGCAAAGTTTGGTTAATCCTTTTGCGGTAATGCTTGGACAGTTTTTATCTTTAGTTTTCTCTTTTTTATTTCCTATTTTTTTTATAGGTTTTTGGCTTCCCCTAGATATTTTTCTTATCCCTTTGAACGCTTTTTCAAATTCAGTTATCTTTTTGGCAAAATTGACAAAAAACTTCCCTGTTTTTTATGTCACCTTCGATACGCTTTTGCTTTTTTTACTTCTCTGCTCTAGTCTTCGATTAAAAGTAAAACTTTATATTTTTATTTTTTTCATCTGTATTTATCCCCCAAACCTTTTTAACCAACACCCTAAATATTATAGGGTTAAAAGAAGAAATGACTTCTATCTGGCAGAAGAGGGCCGAGGTATTTCTAAAATTAAAATAACTGGCAGGGGTTATAAGCTAGAATATATAAGTGGGTATACTTGCTGGTATTATTTTTTTAACACTTATTGGCAGAAGAGCTGTTACTAATAATCTAAAAGTTTAGTGAGCATAACCTTTACATCTTCTACCTGGGGAAGGATCTCATCTTCAAGTCCCGGGCAATAGGCCACGTGAGTGTCCTTGGCGGCCACTCGAAGAATTGGAGCGTCTAAAGATTCAAAGCATTCTTCATTTACAAGAGCGGCAATCTCTCCGGCAAAACCAGAGGTTTTGGTATCTTCATGACAAATTAAAAGCCGATTGGTTTTACTGAGAGATTTTTTAACTGCATCTATATCAAAAGGAACCAGGGTTCTTGGGTCGATGATCTCAATGGTTTTGCCGGTTTCTTTTTCAATTTTTTTTGCGGCATCGATAGATTTTTGAACAAGTGCGCCCCAGGCAACGATGGTGGCATCATTTCCTTCTCTAACTACCCGAGCTTCCCCAAAGGGGATCATATAATTATCGCCGGGATCGGCCGATCTATTATAGCCCTGATAATAGAGATGCTTGTGCTCTAAAAAAAGCACTGGATCATCGGCCCTTATAGCGGTCCTTAGAAGTCCGGCGGCATCTTGAGCGTTAGAAGGAAAGGCCACATAAATGCCAGGGATATTACTAAAAATAGATTCCCCACACTGGGAGTGGAAAATCGATCCACCTCGAAGGTATCCACCAATGGGAACTCTGACCACCATAGGACATTTGAAATCTCCACCAGAGCGATACCTCATGGTGGCCATTTCATTTTTAAGTTGCATGAAGGCAGTCCAGATATAATCAAAAAACTGAATCTCAACGACAGGTTTTAGTCCCCTCGTTGCCATACCAATGGCACGGCCAATGATATTGGCCTCTGCCAGTGGGGAGTTAAACACTTGTCCCGGACGAGCTACTCTTTGACAGCCTCTGGTGACTGCAAAGACTCCGCCTTTTCCTTTTAAAGTCTCATCATCTAGTTTTTCAAGCGTGCCAAAATCGGCCACATCTTCTCCAAACATTATCATCAGCGGATTTCTTTTTAACTCATTTTTAAGCACCAAGTTTATCATCTGGGCCATGGGCACATCGTCTTTGCCACTAAACTCTGGATCCGTTTTAAAGTCATCAGAAGTTATATCTACTTCTTCTGAAAAGAGATGGTCCATACACGTTTCCGGTTCCGGCCAGGGGGTATTCTCTGCTTTTTCTCTGGCCTCTCTCACTTCTTGATCGATTTCTTTTTTTAGCTTTTCATTTTCCGCTTCTTTTAAAACCCCACCTTGAATTAAAAGTTTAGGATAGTTGTTGATCACATCCTCTTCTGCTTCTTGGGAGAGCTCATCCTTGGTTCGATAACTGCTGTGGTCATCAGAAAGGGAGTGGGAGTAAGGACGGGTTACTTTGGCGTGAATTAAAACCGGCCCACGCTCTTTTCGAAGATAGTTTGTGGATTCAACGGCGGCCGCATAGGAGTCAATAGGACAGTTTCCATCACATTTAAAAATCTTAAGTCCTGGGAAATGTTCCAGCGCCTTGGAGATTGAGCCTCCAGGAGTTTGCGTTTCCACCGGCACACTGATGGCGTAGCCGTTGTCTTCAATCATAAACATCACTGGGAGATTATTTACACAAGCAGTGGTTACCGCCTCCCAAAATTCTCCTTGTGAGGTGGTTCCATCACCAGAGCTTACATAGGTAATTTCATCTTCATTAAAAGGGGGAAGATGTTTTTTATCTTTGATGCCTTTGAGGTATTCCCCGGTCTCAGCAAGCCCTACCCCTTGAAGAAACTGGGTTCCGGTACAAGAGGAGACCGAGATAATATTTAAATCCTTATGGCCAAAGTGAACTGGCATTTGCCGGCCGTGGGAAGCGATGTCTCCGATATTTCCATTGGCCTGACAAAGCATTTCATAGGGAGTCATACCGAGGGCCAAACAAAGAGCACGGTCCCGGTAGTAAGGAATAAAATAATCATATGTAGGCCACAGCACATTTCCAAAAGCGGTTAGAACTCCTTCATGTCCTGCGCCAGAAATTTGGAAAAAGGCGGTAGCACTTTTTCTCATGGAGATCTCAGCATCATCAAGTTTTCTTGATAGATAGATATTTTTCCAAAAAGAGATTAGCTTTTGCTTATTCAGGCCATACTTTTTGGCCAACTTTAGCTTTTTTTCCACTACACTAGATTTGATGACTTTTTTCCGTGCTTTTTCTTTCATGGAGAGAAAATCCTTTGCTGAGTAATGCGTTATTTAGGACTAGAATTTTATCTAAAATGGGCCACTACGTCCAATCGAGGATAACTTTTCCGGCCTTCCCTTCATTCATAATTTTAAAACCTTCCTGGTAGCTGTCTATGGGAAGAGTATGGGTGATGATAGGTGAAATATCGAGTCCACCCTGAATCATGGCGGCCATTTTATACCAGGTTTCATACATTTCTCGGCCATAGATCCCTTTAAGAGTTAGACCTTTAAAAATGACCTTACTCCAATCGATGGCAACCTTTTCAGAAAAGATTCCCAGCATGGCGATTTTGCCACCATGGTTCATCGCCTCTAGCATGTCATTAAAAGCACTACTATTTCCCGACATTTCCATGCCAATATCAAAACCTTCAGTCATGCCTAAATCTTGCATAACAGATTTCAGATCAGTTTTAGTGGGATTAACGGTTACGTCGGCGCCCATTTTTTTAGCAAGATCTAAACGGTAGTCGTTCACATCTGTGATCACTACATGTCGCGCCCCAACGTGTTTAGCGATGGCCGCGGCCATGGCACCAATAGGACCAGCTCCCGTGATTAAAACATCTTCACCAACGAGGCTAAATGATAGGGCCGTATGAACAGCATTTCCAAAGGGATCAAAGATAGCGGCAATTTGCTCTGGGATATCGTCAGAAATAGGAAAAACATTGGTAGCGGGAAGGGAGAGGTACTCGGCAAAACAGCCAGGCCTGTTTACTCCCACACCGATGGTATTGCGACAGAGATGTTGAATCCCCGCCCGACAATTCCTACAATGGCCACAGGTAATATGGCCTTCTCCGGAAACTCGATCACCAATATTGAGTCCTTTTACATCGTGACCAAGTCTCTCCACCACGCCAAAAAACTCATGGCCTGTAACCAGAGGTACGGGAATGGTTTTTTGCGACCACTCATCCCAGTTATAGATATGAAGATCGGTTCCACAGATGGCAGTTTTTTGTATTTTAATTAAAACATCACCTGCTCCGATTTCCGGCATATCGCCTTCTTCCATCCATAGGCCTTTTTCTTTTTTACTTTTCCTGAGAACTTTTATTTTATTTTTCATTAAATTACCTTAAAGTTTTTTCCTACTTTTTCAAATGCCGCCAGGGCCTTATCTAAATCTTCTCTGCTGTGAGCGGCAGATATCTGAGTTCTAATTCTCGCTTGTCCCTTAGGTACCACAGGAAAGGAAAAGCCAATGACATAAATTCCTTCATGAAGAAGAGCATCGGCCATATCTTTTGCCAGTTTGGCCTCACCAAGCATAACAGGAACAATTGGGTGTTCCCCTTTTAAAATATTAAATCCCAAATGCTCTATTTCTTTTCTAAAATAGGTTGTGTTCTCCCTTAGTTTTTGTCTTAAATCTGACTGGGATTCTAGAAGTTCTAAAACTTTTATGGAAGTGGCGGCGATAACTGGTGCTAGAGTATTTGAGAAGAGATAGGGCCTAGATCTTTGCCTAAGCATTTCAACAATCTCTTTTTTTCCTGAAGTATAACCTCCCGATGCTCCCCCCAGGGCCTTGCCCAGAGTTCCTGTGATAATATCTACCCGATCCATTACGCCACAGTATTCATGGGTTCCTCTACCTTCTTCACCCATAAAACCAACTGCATGGGAATCATCCACCATCACCATGGCATCGTATTTATCGGCCAGATCACAGATTCCTTTTAAATTGGCCACATAACCATCCATGGAAAAAACTCCATCGGTGGCGATGAGTTTAAATCTGGCATCCTTGGCAGCTTTTAGCTTTTCTTCCAGGTCTTCCATGTCGCTATTTTTGTATCTAAATCTCTGGGCCTTACAGAGTCTCACCCCATCGATGATACTGGCGTGATTAAGCGAATCACTAATGATGGCATCTTCAGCAGTTAGCAGGGTTTCAAATAGTCCTCCATTGGCATCAAAGCATGATGAGTAGAGGATGGTATCCTCCATCTTTAAAAAGCCTGATATTTTATTTTCCAGTTGCTTGTGCACATCTTGTGTCCCACAGATAAACCTGACACTAGACATGCCAAAGCCGTATTTATCAAGAGCTGCCTGGGCGAATTTTATCAGTTCTGGATGAGAGGACAATCCCAAATAATTATTGGCACACATATTGATAACTTCATCATGTGCGGAAACGATATGCGATCCTTGCGGTGAGGTAATGATCCTTTCATCTTTATAAAGGCCTTGTTCTCTAATGAAGTCTAGCTCTCCTGCTAGGTGGTCTAAGAAACTTTGAGACATTAATTTTTCCTGGGAAAGTATGCTATTTTCTATAATAGGTAGGTCTTTTTGTAAAAGATTGCGCTAGATGCCAAAATCAAATGCGATAAGATATCTTCGTTCTTGCTTAACGTGCCATCCAGTTGGATCAAGTTCCGCCCCATAGGTCGATAAGGCGAAGTTAAAATGCCTGGATTTAAAACCAAAACCTCCTGAGACATAGCCATCAACCATTCCCAGACGAATAAAATATTTTCTCTCCCAATCGTATTCACCCCCAATTAAGAGGCGTCGGAGGGTGTCCACTTCATCGAATTTACCCAAAAGATCATTTAGGTTCACCTCGATATGAAGACGGGCAAGCTTCCCTATTCGTGGAGTAATGGAGACCCCTAAATCCATAGTATTAGCATAATTTTGCAGGGGCCTGGGATTTGGATTGTAGACGGTGAGTTTGGGTTGTTGGGTAACATTAAATGAACCGCCAAAAGCATTGTGAAAAGAAAGTGAAAAGGCGGGAATCCAATCGGTAGGAAGGGTTACCCTAACTCCCATGTCGGAAAAGAATCCATTTCCCTTGGCGTAATCATCTTCTTCAATAAAAACCGTCTCATCTTGTGGCCCACACCCATAGAGCTCCCGGCGAATAAGCCAAACTCCCATGGCACCAACTTTTATCACTCCTCCAAAAAAAGAAAAGTTTATCGAGAGATATGGGCCCTGGTCAAAGCGAAAGGCCCATTCATAAGGGGAAGTGTCACTTAAAATGGTCATCCTAGATTGTTGCGAGAGAAGATAGCCAAAGCTAAAATATCTCATGGTGAAATTAGGAAGAATGTTAAATCTTGAATAGGCCACATCACCAATATTATCCTTCAAGTTAACTCTGGTTCCTTCAATGGTTACATTTCCAAAGGCCCCTTGCCAAAAATCAGAGGTCGTGCCTTTTGGCATAGTTAAATAGTCCTGGGAACTTTCAAAATGAATATCGGTTAAATGAAAGTTGGTGGGACGAACCGTACCCAGTCCAGCGGCGTTGTAAAAAGGGGCCGCGGAATCATCGACTTTTGATATATAAGCATTCCCCATGGCCAGTGCTCGACCGGAGGTTGCTAACTGGGGATAGGCAACGGGGCCAAAATCTAGGTCCATACAACCCTGGGCCCAACCTAAATTGGGAAGTATAAATAACAAGATGAGGATAAACGCCCGCACATCTTACATTATAAAGGGAATTGGAGCTTGAGGAAACTAGTACCCTTTAGGAGACAAATTTACCTGCCTCTTCCTGGGAAAAGTGGAGTAGCTGTATTTATAAAGCGATCTCTAAAGGCCCTGCCTTCTTCAATTCTCTTCTCAGCAAGGTGATCGGCCGCTTTATAAATGGGAATATTTTCAGACTCCGAAATCTTAAAAATTTCCAAGGTGGTATCAAAAATAGAGTTGACCTTTTTGACCGATTTCTCATGTGACCAACCTTCAAACTCAAGACTAACATTTATCAGTCCTCCGGCATTAATAAGATAATCCGGGGCGTAGAGGATTCCCTTCTCTCTAAGCATATCTCCATGTTCTGGTCTGGCCAGTTGGTTATTGGCAGGGCCAGCAATAATTTTGCATTTGAGACGAGGAATGGTGAATTCGTTTACCGTTCCTCCAAGAGCTGCCGGTGTGTAAACATCACAGTCCACATCATAAATCTCATCAACCCCTACAATTTCAGAACCTGGTACGGTTTCAATAAAATGATCTAGTTTTTTTTTATTAATATCAGAAACAAATATTTTAGCACCACCTTCAACCAGAAGTTTTCCCAGTCTATGGCCTACTTCTCCTGCTCCTTGAATGGCAAAAACTTTTCCTTTGGGGGATTTATCACCAAAGACTTTTAGCAGAGACGCTTCAATTCCTCTAAATACTCCAAGGGCCGTATAAGGAGCAGGATTTCCAGAACCGCCATGGTCTTTAGCAATTCCCGTGACGAAGGTAGTTTCTTTATAGACATGTTCCATGTCTTCCACCGTAATATTTACATCTTCAGCAGTGACATATCTGCCATTTAACGTCTCAATAAACTTTCCATAAGATCTAAAGAAGGCCTCAGACTTATCCTTCTCAGGATCTCCTATAATGACCGCTTTTCCCCCACCTAGTGGAAGTCCAGTTACTGCTGCCTTATAAGTCATACCCCTTGAAAGTCTCAAAACATCAGTTAGCGCTGCTTCTTCACTTTCATATGGCCACATCCTAGTTCCTCCTAAGGAGGGGCCTAAAACGGTATTATGAATAGCAATAATGACCTTCAAGTTAGTGGCGGGATCAGAGAAGAAAACAACTTCTTCATGTCCATATTTTTGGAGTCTTTCGAAACTTAACATAGGCAAATCTTTGTCTTTGATGGGTTATAAAGTTATGATGAGGAACAATAAAAGAACGAAAGGGAAATAAATATGCCCACCGTGTCATTAACAGTCAACAATGAAGTTAAACAGTTTGAAGTACATGAAAATGAGCTCATTTGGGATGAACTCGACCGTCTGGGAACCAAGCTTCCTGCCGGTTGCCTCGCCGGTTCCTGTGGCACCTGTCGAATTCAAATCTTAAAAGGCCCGGAAAATCTCAGTGAACCTAGAGCTGTGGAAAAAGAGACCATCCATCACCTAGAAGATCAATATAAGAAAAAATATGGTGATGATTTTATGCAGGGGAAAACCATTAGGCTTTCTTGTCGTGCAAGAATCGCCGGTGATGTTTCCATCACTCCCTTCAAAGAAAAAATTTAATCTTTTTTAAGCATAATTTCTCGATAATTTCTTCTAATACGTGCATCAATGGCATCCACCGTATCTACCGCCTGGTCCCAAGCTGTATAGATTTGTTTTTTTCCATCTGCCCTGAGGTCTCCCGCCACATATAGCCCTGCAACTGAAGTCTCGCCATTTGAGTCCGTTAGAACAAAGCCGCGATCATCCACATCCGCACCTAAGTTGGTGGCCAACTGGTTATAAACCATCATACCAAGGGAGACAAAAGCAAACTCAGTTACCACCTGCTTGCCGCCTTTAAGGATAAAACCCTCAAGCTTTCCCTCTTCAGGTTTACCAACAACACCTTCAATTTCTTGCTCAAAAACTTCAATACCATAGAGATCAATAAGCTTTGATACCGTTTCATCAAACCCGGGTTTTTCTCCATTGGTAAGTATTTTCATAGAAGGATTTTTATATCTTTCATAGAGCATAATCGCCACCCAGGCCGCGCCTGAGTTGTGTCCTATTACTGAAGTGTTTTTTTCAAAAGTATGATGGCCATCGCAGCGAAGGCAATAATCAATGGTTTGCATATTGGCAAAGGGAAGAATAAGTTTAAAATCGCCGCCAATATGAGGTTGAATATCCATTAAACCGGTAGAGAGAATTACGTATTCGGCTTTATATTTTTGGTCTTTATCATCAGTTAGAATAAAAAGGTCACCATCTTTTTCAATTTTTCTAATTCCCCGGTTTTTTTTCCAGATAAAGTTAGCTTTAAATTTAGACTCACTCATCCAATCCAAGGTTTCCTTATTGGGTTCTTCAATACCCTTTTTATACCTCGTGTGACCGGGAACATTTTCAACTTTTGCCACCCAAAAGGCGCGAGATTTTTTTTTATCTTTTCCACTACCGGGAAATAAAATACAGGTCTGATTGTTTAAAACAGTTCGCAGAGCGGCCATGGTTCCAGCAGAACCTCCACCAATGATGGCCACAGGATATACTTCACTTTCCATAATTAACCCCTGTGGGCCTTCTTTTTATCAAACAGGTGTTTTTCCCCGCCCACGTCTTTAATTAGAATATCTCTGATCTCGTATTCCTCTACTCTGGTAAGTTCAAAGGAGTAGCCTCCCCAAACAATAATTTGTCCTTTGCTAGGAAAGTTATTGCCAAGCATATCTAAAATAAATCCGGCCACCGTTGAGTAGTTGGTATTTAAAGGTATTTTAATATCATATTCGCCATCTAAATCGCGCAGAGACATCGTTCCTTGAATTAATATTCCTATAATAAGATCTCCGGCATCTGGAACAATAATTTCAATATCATGCTCATCTTGAATTTCTCCAAGAATTTCCTCCACAATATCCTCGAGGGTAACGATACCTACCACCATTCCATTTTCATCTTTAACCAGGGCCAGGTGAACTTTCCTTTTATTCATCTGATCAAAAACGATTTGGATCTTCATATGCTCATAAACAAAAAATGGTTTTTTAAGCATTTTCTCAATTTTAAAATTTTTAGTCTGCGATTCTCTAACGAAGGCCATATCTTTTATATGGAGAAAACCTAAATATTTATCCAAGTCTCCCTTGCAAACCGGGTAACGACTGTGGGTATCTTTTTTTACATAATTGATAATTTCTTTATAAGACCATGTATCTTGAACAAATTTGACTCCAGATCTGGGAATCATAATATCTTTAACTTTTATCTTGGGAAACTCTAAAATGTTTGCGAGCATGTCGAGCTGTTTGGAATCGATAGTCTTCTCCCGTTCAGCTTTTGAGACCATGTATTCGATATCACTTTTTTGCACCAAGCGACCTTTTATTTGTGCCCCTTCTCCCAACAACTTTTTAGTGATGAAAGTCATCGTCGTTACTAGCGGATAGAGAAGATAAAAATTAACCTGCAGAAATCTAATGACGGGAACTGACAATCTTTCCGCATTGGCCATGCCAAAGGTTTTAGGAAGAATCTCACCAAAAATCAGAATGGCCAAAGTGGTAATCCCGGTCGCGATTCCTATCGCCTCACTTTGATAATATCTGGTGGTGATTACGGTAACGAGAGATGCGGTTAGGATATTTACAATATTGTTTCCCACAAGAATTGTGGTTAAAAGCTCATTCGGCCGCTCGATCATAAACTTCATGGCGTTGGCCCTAGGACCTCCGTTTTCCAGAATATGTTTAGCACGATCGATACCAATGGATACGAGAACTGATTCAGAGCCTGAGTACAGCGCTGAGCCTATAAGACATATAATGAGGTAAACAATCTCAGATGTTTCAATCATTTAATTATGTCCAGGGAGAAGTAAATCGACGGAGGCTCTATTTTTAAATCCTTGTTATTGCCAATAGATATATAGTACCCAAACCATTGGTTATTGTCCAGGGTTCCCATGATTCCAAATAGTTATTCAATGTGAGAGAGGTTTTCCCTCAAAATCGTGGTCAGAGTAGATTATACGGTCGTTCATTTCATGATCAAAGCCTGGTATGTCCTTAATATTCTTAACTCTCCTAAAAATACTGGCACATTTGTAACAAATAGCAATAGTGCCGAGTTTTTTGAATAATAGAAAGTCAAAAAGGTAGAGGACAATAAAACTTATTCCGTAGGTCCAGATGGAGAAAATGGCAGCGATAACAAAAAGAATAACCCCTATTTTTCGATTGAAATCTTTTTGTGAGTAGAAGTCCTTTCTCTCGCAGCAGGGACAGGTTTTTAAAATACCTTCCATGTGCGCCTGGTCAAATTTTACTGGAGTATCATGATTACAGATATCACACTTAGCAAGCTTGGCATCAAGAGTTGGTACAATATGGACTCCAGAACCGCATTCTGGACAGGTCAAAGTAATTTCCATCATAAATAAAAACCGTATTTAAAGTAAAAATAAATGGAGATCAATTCCCCTATGAAAACAAAAAAGGTCATCACATATAAAATACCGGTAGCGGATTGGATGGACCTCATTTTAACCAGACGGTAAGTGAAATAACTTAGAACTCCAATAATCACATAGCCCCAAATGACTCGCATAAGAAGCATCAAGATATTAAAGGAATATCCATCCCCACTATAAGAATCAAAACCCAAATAAAATGTTAAAAGAGTTAGGAAAACTTTAAAGGAGAGAACTCCCCAAATTATATAAGTGCAGATAATCAAAGGTTTTTCGCTAAGCTTGGGAGTCACTAAATACCAATGTCCCAGGGTCATGGAAAAAGTGATGATACCCACTAAAAGTGAGGAGGATAAGAAAAAAGGAAAGTGGTACCAGGGAAAAACAGCTGAATTCTCTTTAATGAAAAAGAAAAGGATCAGCAACATCCCCACAGTTTGAATAAAGTAGTTTATCCACATGAAGGCGCTTTTTTCATCTTCATGTTTTCGGCCAACAATTAAGTAGGAGAGCAGGACCATGGCAAATATCCCTACTCTATAATCAAAAGATCCTCTCGTTCCCCAAAAGAAAAAAGAGGCAACAAGCAGGGCGCCAAAACTGATATGAGAGACCAGGCGAAAAAACCCTCCCCCAATCTTTTTGGAATCAACCAAAATAGAAAATCCCCCCACTCCCAAAGCGAGGGAGAACAAGAAGAATTCAAAGGTCTGTGCTAAAGGGCCCATAAGGATTTCCAAAAGGGAGTAGTGGATTGCTCTTTAATATAATCACTCATCTCATCTATTATTTGATGATTGATTGGTGGAATTTCACCTTCTAAATGAGAGGATTTTTCAAGGTAGTTGATTTTATACCATTTTCCCTTATCTGTTGGAAGATCAGCTTTAAGTCCAAGAAAGGTAAAAAGTAAAATATCGCGGTCTTCATACTGGTAGGGATAATCTTTAAATTTCAAAAGTTTATTAGATTTTGGAAAATCTATCTCCACTTCTTCTGCGACTTCCCTATAGGCGGCGTCCAGCGGACTTTCCCCCGCTTCTATTTTTCCGCCGGGAAACTCCCACATTCCATGAGTGCTCCCTCCCTCAGTTCTTTTTTGCATCCACAGAGAGTACCCACTGTCGTCTATATCTTTAATAAATAGGACAATTGAAGCTGGTATAATATTTCTCATTAGATATTCTTGCTAACATATGCTCTAACGCTGGACAAGCTTGGTTTGCGGCCATATTAAAAATTCAATGGAAAATTTCCCAATCAAAGAACATTCCCTGCTTTTTGCTCCGCTTGAGGGGGTTACCGATGAGCGTTACAGATTGGCGGTAATGCGGGCATTCCCCGAGTGGGATCGCTTTTCCACAGATTTCTTAAGGGTTCCGACCGTCGGCCGTTTTAATGAGAAGTTCATCCTCGAACATTTTGGCCCGGTGATTTACCAGAATAAGTCTCTAAGAGAAAAAACCACCTTTCAAATTCTCACCACCGAAAAGGCACAAACCACGCAGACTTTAAAAAGCATAGAAATTCTCGGTTTTAACCATATCGATCTAAATCTCGGTTGTCCTTCTAGGAAGGTAAATTCTCACTTTGGTGGGGCCTATCTTCTATCCGATCTTAGGGGACTTAAAAATGTTCTATCAACGATCCGAAAATCTTTTCCCCATCTCTTTACGGTAAAGATGAGGCTCGGCCTTGCTGATACAAATACCTTTATCGACTCTCTTAAATTGATGGAAGATGAAGGAGTGGATGCCATCACCATCCATGCGCGAACTAGAAACCAGCTTTATAAGGGAACGGCCGATTGGGACTATATTGGGCAGGCGGTGAAAACCGTAAAGGTGCCGATCATTGGCAACGGTGATATCTGGTCAGTGAGTGATGTGGCAAAGATTTTTGAAAGAACTGGGTGCCACTCGGTTATGCTTGGAAGAGGAGCACTTAAAACTCCCTGGCTGGCACGGGACTTTAAAAATGCAGATAGCTCAGATCGAAAAAAAGAATTAACGCTATATTTTAAAACTCTGCTGGATGAATATCAAAAAAACACAGCTGATGGCCTTAAAATTTTAAAAAGATTTAAATCCTTTTGCCGACATACCTTTGAAGATTTCCCTCAGGGAGATAAGGTGCGCTCCAAGTTTTTAAGATCAAAAACTCTACAAGAATTTTTTAGTCATTTACAAGACCTATAACCCGGCCTCTAATAAATATTATGGACTCGGCCGCCACAACTCCCAGGAGTGGGTATAGCGCCTTATTAAGATTGGTCACCACCACCATGGCCTCTCCCACTAAAAACGGGGCCAAGCGAACCACCACCCATGCTATCTTAGGATGATTTACAAGCTTAATACTTCTAAGCAAAGTATCTAGAATATAAATAAAACGTAAAATGGAGAAGCGATACTTCTTACTAGTAATCCGCTCCATCATTCCTGGGGCCTTTAAGGTTATTGGCCAGAGATAAGTGAAAAGAAATAGGACTCCCCCAAAGAGGGAGATATCTAGAGCCCTAAAGAGAAAAATAAAAAAAACAAGTGGGGTTAAAACCCAGAGGTAGTATTTAATTAAATCTTTTCTGCGATTTATTTTGCAACTCCTATGGCCCGGGTTTCACGAAGTACGGTTATTTTAATGGTACCAGGATAGCTCATCTCTTCTTCAATCTTTTTAGCAATGTCTCTTGAGAGCATTACTGTTTGCTCATCATTGATCTTCTCATTTTCCACGAAAACCCGAATTTCTCGACCACCAGAGATGGCGTAAGATTTTGTTACTCCCTCAAAGGTATTAACAATGTCTTCAATATCGGTAAGACGGGAAACATAAGATTCCGTCATGGCCTTACGGGCCCCAGGTCTAGCTCCTGATAGAGCATCGGCCGCGGCCACCAGGTGAGCAAGCACAGTTTCTGGCTTTTCATCATCGTGGTGAGATCTAATAGCGTGAACGACTTCTGGTGATTCACCATATTTTTTGGCAAAGTCAGCTCCCACAACGGCGTGGGATCCTTCAGCAGAGGCATCAATAACTTTTCCCACATCGTGAAGCAGTCCTGCCCTTCTTGCCTGCTTAACATTGAGTCCCATCTCCTGGGCCATGGACCCGCAGATGAAGGCAGTTTCAAGAGCGTGTTGATATTGGTTTTGGGTGTAGGAGGTTCGCCAATTAAGCGCACCCACTAGCTTTAAAACTTCCGGATGGATGCCATGAACGCCAATTTCCATTTGCGCTTTTTGTCCTAGGTCTAGAAGTTGTTTATCCATTTCACTTTTTGATTTGTCGTGAAATTCTTCAATCTTGGCCGGATGAATTCGTCCATCGGCGATCAGTTTTTGCAGGGTGCTTCTAGCGATCTCTCGTCTAACAACATTAAAAGAGGAGATCACCACCACTTCTGGGGTATCATCAATAATTAGATCGACTCCGCAGATTCCCTCAAAGGCACGGATATTTCTTCCATCTCTACCAATTAGTCGTCCTTTTACGTCGTCTGAAGGAAGTTCAACCGAGGAGATGGCCTTTTCAGCTATGTATTCACCAGCAAAGCGTTGAATGGAAATACCGATAATTCTTTTGGAAAGTTTTTCTGCGTCTTCTTTAGTCTCTTCCTCCATCCTTCGAAGGTCATGAGCAAATTCAACCTTGGCCTCTTCTTCCATCATTTTTTTTAAGGAAGTTTTGGCCTCTTCTTTAGTCATGGAAGCGACTTTGGCCATTTCTTCAGATACCTGACCTTGTTTTTCTTTATAACGGTCAACTTCTTTTAGGTAATTGTCCTTAACCAGTTTTAGGTCTTCTTCTTTAGTATTAAGCCTTTGCATTTCCCGGTTTTTATCTTCAATCTTTTGATCTAAAGTGGCCTCTTTTTTAACCAGGCCTTTTTCAAGACCTTTGATGTCATTTTGCCTTTTGTTAATTTCTCTTTCTGAAATTTCTCGGTGCTCTTTAGCAATCTCTTTGGCCTCTTTGCGAGCGTGGTATTTAATCTCGGAGGCCTCTTTTTTGGCCCGTCGAATTACCTCGTCAGCAATTTCTTTATTCTTTTTCTCTAAGGCCTTTGCCCTTATTCCCATGATCACAAGCACTAATCCAGCACCAGCGGCCAATGATATCATAACGGGCACTAGTAAATTCGTTTCCATTCTTGTCTCCTAAAACGAAAAGACTATTCCATTTTCAAAATCCGTTTCTCTGTCACCACATAATCCATCGGTTGGTCATGTGGCTCTAATGGAATATTTTCAAATATTTGAAAATCAAAACATATGCCAATTTTTGTTCCCTTAAAATCGGCCAAATACTTATCAAAAAATCCTTTACCTCTTCCTAGTCTATCGCCCTCAACCTTAAAGGCCCGACCGGGAATTAGAAGTACATCAGGGGTAACCTGGGGGTTTCCCTCGGGTGGAGCTTTAAAGGAGATCCCACCTTCGCTCCACTCTTTTAATTCATCCAGCGAAGAAAGGATAAATTTCATGGAATCAAAACCAATGCGGGGAAAAGCAAGTCTTACTTTATTAACATCCCAGTTAATAAACCACAGTGCCTCATCCTTTGAAGGATAATAGGCCCCGACAGTTAGGCCTTCCTGAAAACCGGCCACAAATTCCAAAAGACGTGCCGATAACCCTTCACTTTTTTCAAGTAAGGTTTCTTTTGTCATCAGAGAAAACATACTTTTAACATGAATTCTCATCTCCATTTTGGATGGAGACATGAGTAAACCTCGCTAATTTAAGAAGAAAAAAAGACTAGGAGATGGTGGGTGCTACTTCTTCGAAATACTGAAGAGCATCGCTGGCCGAGGCCTGAAGCTTATCAATATTTTCTTTAAAATCGTTTTTCAAATCAAAATTCTCTTTGGCCAGTTTAAGGGCAAGTAAAACAGCTATTTGCCCAGGATCTAGATTTGGAGAATTTCTCTTTATTATATTAGCTTCCTTTCGCACATAATCTAAGATTTGCTCAGGAGCTACATCACTTCCATCGGTACTAGGCCGAAAAGTAACGGTATAACCTAACACATCAAATTCTATTTTTCCTTCATTGGTCTTCATTCTGTCACTAGATTACGCTTAAACTAATACTCTCGTCAATAATCTAACAGTGCCTTTAAGTAGTCATCTGTCACAAAAGGGTTGAGATCATCCACCGATTCTCCTACCCCTATATAGGTGATGGGTACTTTTAAGTTCTGCACAATTGGGATCGCGGCCCCTGCTTTGGAAGAGCCATCGCATTTGGTAAAGATAAGCCCTGTTAGACCTAAGGCCTTATTGAACTCCTCGGCCTGGCGTATCGCATTCTGACCAGTGACAGCATCAATGACGAGAAGAACCTGCCAAGGAGCGTCGGGATCGAGCTTTTTTAAAACATCTTTGGATTTTTTCAGCTCCTCCATCAGATTGCCTTTATTGTGCATCCTCCCAGCAGTATCTAGGATGCAATAATCAGCATTGATTGATATGGCCTTTTCCAGGGCCTGGTATCCTACCCCACTGGGACTTGATCCTTCTTTGGCGCGAATCATTTCCGCTCCGGCCCGATCACACCAAACTGCTAATTGATCCACGGCCGCGGCCCTAAAGGTATCTCCGGCAGCTACTATCACCTTGGCCCCCTGAGAGGTAAATTTGGTGGCCAATTTTCCAATGGTTGTCGTTTTTCCCACACCATTTACTCCCACCACCATTATTACCTTGGGTTTTCCACCTTCATCAGGGGAGAAGTTAATCAGTGAGGGATGGATATTTTCCTGGATCCCTACAATTTTTTCTTTTAAGAAATTAAAGAGGAACTCCTTAAAATCTTCCGCTTTATTTTTTCGGGAGCTTAGGGCCTCCATCAATTCATGAACGGTTTTAGGGCCTAGGTCAGAGGAGTAGAGGATCTCCTCCATCTCTTCCATTTGTTCATCATCAAGTTTACTGGAAGTTAGCAGGGCACCGAGTTTTCCCCAAACTTCGCTTCTAGATTTTGAGAGTCCAAGACTTAGTCTCTCAGACCAAGAAGGCCCTTTAGGCACCTCTACAACTTGTTCTTCTCTCGGGGCCTTTTCCTTAGGAGGTGCTATCTTTGCTTCTTTTCTAGTCAGTAAAAAAGTCAACCCGGTTAGCAGAACAAAAAGGATGGCCAGAAGTCCAAAGAGGTCACCATTATTTGGCGGCATAAGTCCGAGATTTTTGTATATGGGGGAGAGGTAACTAATTAAGTTTTCCATTAAATAATCCTTTAAAACTTGTTGGGCACAGGTAACACAATTTGGCATAGTTGCAAAGGAAACGCTCTATTCTGCTTTGCAATGAGAACCTCCTAAGGTATTTATTTTTTCAATGAAAGAAAAGCATTTAGCGAGAATATATTTACTAGAGGCCATACGAGAATTTTTTAAAACAAAAAATTTCCTTGATGTGCTTACTCCTCCTGCTGTGCAAAATCCTGGGATGGAAGCTCATATTCACCCCTATGCCTTGTGGAAAACTAGAGAAAATAAACTAGATGACCTCTACCTTCATACCTCACCTGAATTTTGTATGAAGGAGTTATTATCCGAGGGCCTGGAAAATATTTTTACCCTGTCTTATGTTTTTAGAGACGAACCCAAATCAGAGGTACACAGACGTCAATTTATTATGCTTGAGTGGTACCGAAAAGAGGTAAGCTACCAGCAAATAATGAAGGACTGCCAGGAGCTTTTTAATTTTTGCTCCACTTACCTAAAAGAAAAAGGTGTTCCCACAGTAGCTCCTGTAGAAATTAAAAAATATACCATCCAGGAAATATTTAAAAAAACTTTAAATATAGATATCCTAAACTATTTAGAAACCAAAACCCTAAGAAAACTAATCGAGGATAAGTTTCCCGAGGTTCCGCTACCGAAAGAAAAGCTTACTTGGGACGATCTCTATTTCTTATTATTTTTAAATAAAATAGAACCAAAGCTAATTGGCAAATCACCTTGGCTGCTCTTTGAATTCCCTCATCATTTGTCGGCCTATTCAACTTTAAAGAAAGAAGATCCAAGGGTCTGTGAAAGGTTTGAAATATACTGGCAAGGACTTGAGCTTGGTAATTGTTTCAATGAGCTCACTGATCCCGTGGAACAAAAAAACAGACTGCAAAAACAATCAGAGCTTAAACAAAATATTTATAACTACTCGCTACCAAAACCTACAAAGTTTATCGCCGTAATGGATAAGGGCCTGCCCACTTCTGCAGGAATCGCCATGGGCGTGGAAAGACTGCTACTGGCACTAACTGGCATCTCCAATCCTTTTTGGGACTAGTCACTTGTTGAGAAGATTAATGAGTCGGTTTATCTTGATTAAAATTTCTGACTTCATCATTTGAACCGGAACACCCTTGGCCCAATTTCTTTGAAAATCTAGAGACTGGTCTTTTCTAATCTTTAACTTCCACACTTGGGGATATCTAGAGGCAAGCTCCGCGGAAAATACCGCGTACCAATCATATACATCATCTAGATTACTTGAAAGAGCATCAACTATTTCTAAAGATCTATCAGTGAGTTCCCTTTTTAAGCGATAAAAATTAATCCGCTCCAGAGTTTCACTAGAAATTTCATTGCCCATATATTTTGTTGAAAAATATTTAGCAAAATCAATTGCACTGTCAGTTAAAGGGATATTTTTCCGCTCCAACTTGTAGTAGCTTGAATCGAGGATCAATGCCCGGTATACCCCCTCCCGAGTTCCTCCCTGAGCTAAAACATTAATCCATTTTTTTAAATCACCACGCGATGCTTTGATTCCTCGAACTTCTTTATAGGCCTCTTCAATAAATTGGATATTAAGCTGATTCATCCTATCCGGAGGGAAGACTTTCATATTGATTTGTTTCTCTCCCTTAAACCCCCCAAAAGTCCGGCCATCTCTAGTTATATTGGGTATCTTAGGAAGATTGATCTCTCTTTTAACCACGGGAGGCCCACCAAGTATTTTTTCAGTTAACTCTTCACCGATGAGACTATTTAAATGAGGCCTCAACCTCTCGTTACAACTGGATAAGAAAACAAGCATTAGTAAAACTAGAATCTTTTTCATTTTAGGAAATCCTCTTTTTAATTCTATAAAAGGCATTATTTGATATTTTTAGCTGCTTCATGGTTTTTCGAACTTTGCCCTCATTTTTAAAATAAAAATATTTAAAGGCCTCATCTTCTAAATTTTGCATGGCCACATTTAATCCTACATTAGTTATTAGATTTTTAACGGCATCATTAGATAAAAAACTGATTTGATTTTGTTCTTTGCTTATTTTTTCCGGTAAATCACTGGCCCTCACCACTCCCCCGTCAATTGAGCCAATTAATCTGATCAAGTTTTTAAGTTCCCTAACATTTCCAGGCCAATGATAATCTTTTAAAAGTTTCATGGCGTCTTCTGAGATAATAATCTTTCTTGAAGTCCTCTTTAAAAACTCACCAAAGAGCAAAGGAATATCATAGGGCCTTTCTTTTAGGGGTTTGATATTTAAAACGAAGCCCTCAATCCTATAATAAAAATCACTCCTAAAAGTTGTCTCATCTAAAATGTCATCACAAGTAGCGGAGATCAATTGGAAGTTTGATTGCTCACTCTCCCCAGCACCGACCGGATAAAAACATTTCTCCTCTAATGCCTTTAACAGCTTTTTCTGGATAGAGAGTGGCATGGTGCCAATCTCATCAAGAAATAAGGTACCTGTATCCGCTAAAGATAAAAGACCTCTCTTATCTGAGATGGCACCGGTAAAGCTCCCTCTTTTATGGCCAAAGAGCTCAGACTCAATCAATGACTCAGAAAACTCCGAACAATTAAAAGAAATAAATGGCCGATCTTTTCCTACCAGATATTCATGAACCATTTTGGCCAGATGGGTTTTTCCAACTCCTGTAGGGCCTTTTATAAGTACAGGCCCGGGATCTATAAAAAGCTGATTAAGCTTTTGTAAAGTTTTCCAAAACACCTCATCTCTAGTCACAAAATTGAATCTGGAAAAAATAAATTCCTTGGAAAAATACTTGCCCCAAAAATATCTTAAATATTCAGCTTTAAGAGGTGAGGAAAAAATATCGTGGCAACCTAACCGGTAACATTTTTCAATAATGTTTGAATCCAGATTACTCCCAAGAATCATTATAAAAACTTTTCTTTGTTTTAACAGCTCAAGGATTTCCCATAAAACCTTATTTTCTTTTTCAACATCTATAACCACTAGATCATAAACCCTAACCAGTAAGTTCTTTTGATCCTCAATGAAATCTAGGGGAATACGCTTTCCCGATTTATTAAAAAGCTTTGGTGGGCCAGAGGCCTGGTCGGAAAAATAGGCAATTTTCATATTAACTCCAATTTTTTCATTAATAAAAAATAGTAGAGCGCTTTAGTCATGAAGTTTTTCACGTGAAAGACAAATTAACTCGGTTGGTTATCCCTAAATAGGGAGAAATATATTCCCCTGTTACGGAATAAGGACGGCAAATAAATAAAAAAAGCTTAGAGGTCGATATTTTACTTATGAAACTAACTAAAGGCCTAATATTACTATTTATTTCAACAATGCTTCTTGGTGGTTGTATCCCTGATACTTTCACCAAATGGAAGGTGGAAGATCCTTCGGCCCCTGGAGGTGGAGCGACAGATCCTGGAGGGCCAATAATTCCTACAGATCCAGATGTATCTATTCCGCCGACGGATATCGCCTATACACCTCCGAGTTATCCTGAAGGTAGCCCAAATGCGACTTATTTCTTTGATCAAACATCACAGATAAATACCGGAGAACTTCCAACTCCCCTAGTCTGTATTGCGCTAAATGGTGGAGAAATTAAAGAAGGAGATATGTCTTTTTTCGTATCTGACGTAAGGGAAAAAGATGCTATCACACCTTCGCCAGATCGAACTCTTCCAACCGGGATGATTTTAAACCCCTTAACTGGCGAAATTACCGGCCTTGCCCAAGTGTTTACCGATGGAAAGTTTTATACCATCCAAGGGGATCACATAAGCGGAACGTCCGTTATTACCACTATTCAAATATCTATCGCCACCAAACCAGATTCCCTCCATTATCCCCAAGCAGATGGATTAACTTTGGTGTTAAACGTAGATAAACCAGAAAATTTTAGTGTGGGAAATTCGGTAACGAGTGATAAAAATGCCCAAGGAATAGTAACTTTTATAGATAATGATAAAAAAATTCTTCATGTTCAAGTTAGTTGCTCTATAGCTCCTGG
>SMVA01268168.1_pt1 | contig 32349 bp, 29 predicted proteins | sample 2456451 | NCBI WGS metagenome assembly SMVA01 (sample SAMN11095933, study PRJNA526329) | marine sediment metagenome | biome: Marine sediment; feature: Surficial sediment; material: Deep marine sediment; isolation source: Hadal surficial sediment | place: Pacific Ocean | collected 2014-05 | depth... | reverse complement strand
GAAATAAAGAATGAAAATGAAAAAAATCAGGTAAATTTATTTACCCCATCCTCGAACTGTCCTGCATGTCACCATAAAATAACTGCTCTCGAAAATATTCCTGTGATTAGTTATCTTTGTCTTAAAGGTAGATGCAAGTCCTGTAAGACAAAAATATCATTACAATACCCCCTCGTTGAACTCCTAACAGGCTTAACCACTGCTTATGTTGCATGGCATTTTGGTTTTAGCCTGCAAACCCTGTTTGCAGTGTTTCTCACATGGGCGCTGATTTGTTTAAGCATAATTGATCTGGAACACTCCTTACTGCCAGATGATATAACGCTACCATTCATATGGTTGGGTCTGGCTTGTAGTATTTTTGGACTATTTACAGATATTTATTCCAGTCTTATCGGGGTCATGCTTGGTTACAGCATTCTCTGGCTCATATTTATGAGTTTCAAAATAGTCACTGGCAAAGAAGGTATGGGTTACGGTGATTTTAAACTCCTGGCTCTTTTCGGCGCCTGGTTTGGCTGGCAATTCTTACCTCTGATTATTTTATTATCTTCGATTGCAGCATCATTAATTGGTATTGCAATGATCGTATTTAAAGGCCGGGACAAAGCCGCTGCTTTCCCTTTTGGACCCTATCTGGCTATCGCAGGATGGATTACCTTAATCTGGGGTGATAAATTAATGGGTGTTTACCTCACCAGTTTCTAGAACAATACTGAATATGGTTTTAAAAATTGGGTTAACAGGAGGTATAGGTAGCGGAAAATCTACTGTCTGTAAAATATTTTCTGAGTTTGGTGTTCCTGTCATTGATGCAGATATCATAGCACACAGCCTGGTAAGACCAGGAATGCCAGCACTTGAAGAAATAGCAAAGGCGTTTGGCAAGGAACTTATCTCGAATGATGGCACGCTTGACAGGAAAAAAATTCGTAATCTAATATTTACAAATGAAACTGAACGTAAAAAGCTGGAAGATATTTTACATCCAGCAGTGTACAAGGAAATTTCTGTTCAAGTCGAAAATATAAATTCCAAATATTGCATCATATCCATTCCTCTGCTGATAGAGACTGATGCCTCTGACACTGTCGACAGAATTTTGGTTATCGATGTCCCCAAAGAACTACAATTACAGCGTGCATCAAATAGAGATAAGACAAATAAAAGTGACATCGAATCGATTATTGATTCCCAAATATCTCGTGAGGATCGCTTGGCTGCGGCCGATGATATTGTCAACAATGACGACAATATCGAAAATCTTCATAGGCAAATTTCTGGCCTGCACGAGTATTACTCAAGTATTTAATCTGAATTTGTTGCTTGCAGCACACAAGTGCAGGACAATCAGCGATCATTAATTTACCCATTACGGTCATAATAAGTGGAAAAAAGTGTCATATATGAACAACCCCTGAATGAACGCGTGCGCAGTTTTCTGCGACTTGAGCATCTGTTTAGTATAGCCGATCATCACTGCCCTCAAGACAGTCAATGGGACAGTAGAATAGCCATATCGTGCTTTTTAGAAATTCTTGATCTACTCTCTCGCTCAGACATTAAAAGTGATTTAATCAAGGAATTAGAACGTCACGCGGTCACCTTGGACGTATTGAAAAGTAACCCGAATGTTGACCATCAGAGATTAAATGAAATTCTGCATAATATAAATGATTACCTTGCTACGTTGCGAGATAGTAATTTCCAGCCCGGTCAACACTTAAGACAAGATGAATTAACAGCATCTATCAAACAACGAATTTCTATCCCTGGCGGAACCTGTAACTTTGATCTCCCCGCATTTCACCACTGGTTACATAAACCCGTTCAGTCTCGACATAACGATTTAACGAAATGGAAACAGGATCTTTCAGTAATAAAGGAATCTCTGGCGATCGCCTTACTTATGCTCAGAAACAGTACAACACCTATTCTTGAAAATGCCGAATCAGGTTTTTACCAGCAACCTATTGAGTCAAAACTATCTTGCCAATTAATTCGTGTTCTAGTGCCGCATGATTGTAACTATTTTCCTGAAATAAGTGGCGGTAAGCATCGATTCACAATACGTTTCATGGAACAAGCATCAACTTCATCCAGACCTGTCCAGACCAAGACCACTGTAAAATTTGAGCTTCATTGCTGTATCCTATGAAGAAAACTATCAAATGCCCTGAATGTGGCAAATCAACTGAGTACTCATCAGCAAATGAGTATCGGCCTTTCTGTAGCCAACGTTGCAAGCTCATTGATCTAGGTGAATGGATAGAGGGGAACTACAGAATTGGACCCGAAGAAACTGACCATAAATCAGAGTTCCTGGCGGCAGAGTTCAACACTAAGCATTAAAACTAGGATTACTCTTTAGCAATAAGTATCCAATGCTTTTTTTATATCTTCCTGATTCCAGATACCACTTAACACAGAAATTCCCTGTCCACCAGATTCGCAAGATCTTTCCATATCATCCGCTTGCATGCCGCCCAAAGCATATATTGGGATAGGTACCGGCTCGACAAGCTCAGCGAATTTATCCCACCCCAATGGCTTCGCAGCCTGGTGGCTAGTTGTTGCTCTCACTGGCGACAACACTGCAAAATCAATTTCTATCTTGCATGCATGTTCAAGCTCATTGGAATTGTGACATGATGCAGAGACCAGGAAATCGTCATCAAGTGGACGCTCATTGAGTTGCATTAATCTAGTACTGTTTAGATGGACGCCATGGGCTCTAATCTTTACTGCATAGTCAGGCAAGCTATTAATCAGCAACCGTGAATGACTACTCTTGCACAATTCAAGTAGGTCTGTAATCAAAGCTTGATGCCTGTCATAGTGTGAATCTTCACCAAATCTAAGCTGAAACAAACGAACACCAGCAGAGATACATACCTTAAATCTGTTGATGTAATTCAGACTATCACCCTCAGGCTCAGGGCAGATCAAATAAAAATCAGATAATTGTACCGCCTTAATAATCGCTTTGTTTGCTGCTGGAAAATCACGTGATCCTAAGCTTGGAATATCTACCCATTCTATCTTTTGACCTTCTTGTCCTTGTTGCCCACTGCCATCCAGTGAAGCCAGGTTCCATGAACCTATTTCCCAAACATCAAGCAGCACAGAATGCTCTTCATAGTCATGATATATTTTAATTAACGGTTTTGCTGATTCAACTGTAAGTGCAAGTTCTTCATTTAATTCTCTAGACAAAGCTTCTCTGACTGTTTCTCCAGGTTCTAACTTACCTCCGGGGAATTCCCACAAATTAGCCTGACGAACATTAGATGGTCTTCGCGAAAGTAATACCTGGTTTTTGTTGTTTCTAATGACACCTACTGCAACATGCAAAATATCAGGGCTCATAAAAAATATTACGAACGATATTCTGAATTAATACGAATATACTCATGCGAAAGATCACAAGTCCAGATAACAGCACTTGCACTGCCCCTGCCTAAAGAAATAGATACTGTTATTTCTTCCTGGTTCATGACACGCTGTCCTTCTGCTTCAGTGTAGTCTCCTGCCCTTTCCCCAGACTCAACAATTTTTACGTCATTAAGCGAGATAGAAATTTTTTCAACATCCAGATCAGAAAGTGTGGTTCTCCCGATTGCGGCAAGAATTCTTCCCCAATTTGGATCGGAAGCAAAAAAAGCCGTTTTAACCAATGGTGAATTTGCAACTGTCAATGCGACTTCCCTGGATTCTGCCTCAGATGACCCGCCGGTAACAGCTATTGTAATAAACTTGCTAGCACCTTCACCATCTCTGACTATTGCCTGTGCAAGATAAATACATATTTCCAGCAGTGCATTCTTGAATAGCAAGCCTGAGCCCTGATTGAGTGATTTGATTTCAGCAACGCCACTTTCCCCTGTCGCGACCATAAAGCAGGCATCATTTGTCGAAGTATCACCATCAACGTTGATACAATTAAATGATTTTTCTACCACCTCATGCAAAACACTCTGAATAAGGTTTGTGTCGATATCAGCATCCGTTGCAATAAATGCCAACATGGTCGCCATATCTGGTCTTATCATGCCAGAGCCTTTGGCAATGCCTGTGATTGTTATTTCACCATCTGCTAGCTTGATTCTTTTTGAGATACCTTTGGCAACGGTATCCGTGGTAATAATTGCATCAGCAACATCTAACCACGCATCCGCTCTAAGTTTATCCAGTAAGGTGGGTATTGCATTTTTTATTTTATCAACAGGAAATGTCTCAGCTATAACACCTGTAGAAAATGGCAAAACACTTTCAACGCTGCTGTCCGCGCGATTTGCCAAGTGCTGACATACATCCATAGCAGCTTCAATCCCTTGCTCTCCCAAGCCTGCATTAGCATTACCTGAATTGATTAAACAATAAACAGGCTTACTTTTTTTAATATGATTTTTAGCAACAACAACAGGAGCGGCGCAGAAAGCATTCTGCGTGAAAACAACAGCACAATTTGAGGCGCTGCTAAATGAGATTAGTGCCAGATCTTTTCTCTTTGTATTATAAATATCTGCGGAACAGGCAGCGAGCTGCACACCTTTGACAGACAGGAGTTCAGAGATTTTGTTTAAACCTACAGCCATAGGGTAACCCTAAATTTAACTATTTACTTCAATTTACCATGACATTGCTTGTATTTTTTCCCCGAACCACAAGGACAAGGTTCATTACGCCCAATCTTCCTTTGTCCTCGGACAAAGGGGGTCAATCTACCTTCCGCAGGCTTATTCCCCAGTGCATCTGGCGCCGACGCGTGGTTAAACTTCATATCCTGAGGCTGCTTATGTTGCTGCTCGGCTGCCTCAACATCTTCCTCCGCTCTAACTTGAACCATTGAAAGGAATGAAATAACATCGTGTTTTATATTTTCTAGCATGGCAACAAACATCTCGAAGGCTTCGCGCTTGTATTCCTGCTTCGGGTTTTTCGCAGCATAACTTCGCAGATTAATCCCTTGCCGTAAATGATCCATAGCGACCAGATGATCTTTCCATTGCCTATCGACAATATCCAGCATCACCTGTTTCTCAACTCGCCTCATGATCTCAGAACTCACCAGGTTTTCCTTCTCCTGTGCTGCATTAATGACACTGTCCAGTATTTTTTCTCTAAGTGTTTCTTCGTGCAGCGATGAGTCACTTTGAAGCCAACTCGCAATATCCAGATTCAGGCCAAGGTCATGATCAATCGCTTCAGTCAAGCCACTGATATCCCATAATTCATCTATACTCCCTTGAGGTATATAGGCATCGACTATGGTATTCACTACATCTTCACGCATCGCTTCAATATTTTCCTTCACATCATCATCCATCAGCAGATCATTTCTCTGTTCATAGATCACTTTGCGTTGATCATTTGCAACATCATCATATTCAAGAAGATGTTTTCTTATATCAAAATTATGTCCTTCAACTTTTTTTTGCGCATTTTCAATTGCTCGACTTACTAATCCTGACTCTATTGCCTCACCATCTTCCATTCCGAGTTTTTGCATCAGAGATGCAACCCTGTCAGAGGCAAATATACGCATCAGGTTATCTTCCAATGAAAGATAAAACCGACTGGAACCTGCATCACCCTGACGACCAGAACGACCTCTTAATTGGTTATCAATGCGCCTTGATTCATGACGCTCTGTACCAATAATATGTAAACCACCACTGGCAATCACTGCCTGATGTCTTTTCTCCCAGGCTTCTTTTATGTTATTTATTTCGGATTCATTGCCTTCATCTAATTTCTTGAGTTCTGCTTCCAGATTGCCCCCAAGCACTATATCTGTACCGCGGCCGGCCATGTTAGTTGCTATAGTAACAACGCCAGGCATCCCAGCCTGTTCAATAATTTCCGCTTCTCTCTCATGTTGTTTAGCATTAAGAACCTGATGTTCTACCTTTTCTTTTTTCAATAAATCAGACAAATACTCGGACACCTCAATTGAAGCTGTGCCCACAAGCACGGGTTGACTGCGATCTCTGCATTCCTTGATATCACTGATAATTGCATCAAATTTCTGTTTAGATTTAAGATACACTGCATCACTTGCATCATCACGAACCATTGGCATATGGGTAGGGATGACAACTACTTCCAGTCCGTATATGTCCTGAAATTCAAATGCTTCGGTATCTGCAGTTCCTGTCATCCCTGACAGTTTTTTGTACAACCTGAAATAATTCTGATAGGTAATTGAAGCCAACGTCTGATTTTCATTTTGAATCGGCACACCTTCCTTGGCCTCTATTGCCTGATGTAATCCATCTGACCAACGCCGTCCCGACATTGTCCTGCCTGTGAATTCATCAACAATGACAACCTCGTTGTCCTTTACAATATAATCGACATCTTTCTGAAACAGGGCATGCGCCCTCATTGCAGCATTCAAGTGGTGCAGCACGCTGATATTGACGGGATCATATAAACTCTGCTCCGAACCAATGATCTTTTCATCTCTTAGCAGTGTCTCAAGATACTCATTTCCTTCTTCCGTCAGATAAGCCTGTCTCGATTTTTCATCGACACTAAAATGGCCTGGACCATCTTCTTCTTCCTGTTTTTTTAATCTGGGAATTACCTTATTGATACTGACATACAAATCCGATCTGTCATCAACTGCACCGGATATAACCAACGGGGTTCGTGCCTCATCAATCAGGATAGAGTCTACTTCATCAACGATCGCATAATTTAATTCCCTCTGAACACGACCTTCCCTGCTAAATGCCAGATTATCTCTCAAATAATCGAAGCCAAACTCATTGTTCGTGCCATAGGTGATATCAGCAGCATAGGCCTTATTACGATCTTCCTGGCTAATCCCCGTGTAAATCACACCCGTTGTCAGGCCAATAAATTCATAGATATGATTCATCCACTCAGAATCACGCTTGGCCAGATAATCGTTGACAGTAATCACGTGAACACCTTTACCATTCAAGGCATTGAGATAAGCAGGCAACGTTGCGACCAGGGTTTTTCCTTCGCCAGTACGCATCTCTGAGATTTTACCGTCATGTAAGACCATGCCCCCAACCAGCTGCATGTCAAAATGCCGCTCACCAAGTACTCTCTTCCCTGCTTCTCGAACCAGGGCGAAGGCCTCCGGCAACAGATCATCAAGACATTCTCCTTGTATGAGACGATCTTTAAATATTTCAGTCCTCAACGGAAATTCTTGATCTTTAAGCGCAATAAACTGCTCTTCATAATCATTAATTTTATCTACAATTTTGCCTAGTTTTTTAAGAACACGCTCGTTGCGACTTCCAAATATTTTTCTAAATAAACCAGTAACCATTGTGATATTTTTTAAACCTTACGAAAGGCCGCCTCGATTGCCTAACGTGTTAGGCATCAGGAATGACCAGGATGATATGTTAATTTTGATTAATTAATTGAAACAAACTTTCTAGGATTGACATGCCTACCATTATGTACAACTTCAAAGTGCACATGCGAACCGGTTGAACGTCCTGATGAACCCATCTCTGCAATTTTTTGTCCTTTCTCCACCTTATCGCCAACAACAACGAGATTCTTTTTATTATGAGCATATCGGGTGACATATCCATTGCCATGGCTAATTTCTATCATGTTGCCATATCCAGAATGCCTGCCTGACCATGTGACGATCCCAGCAGCGACAGATGACACATTTGAGCCGGATCTTCCCGCGAGATCGATACCCTCATGAAAATCTTTTCTACCTGAAATTGGATCAGTCCGCCATCCAAATGATGACGATGTCCAGCCACCAGTAACAGGACTTCCTTCCGGCAGAATTTGTGACTGAATATCACTATCTAGCAGCATGGATTCCATCGCCAAAAATTTTTCGCTCCTATCTTTGATCTTCTGACTCACAGCTTGTAGTGCTGCAACAAAATCGATTACACCCAGGGAATCTTGCTCCGTCATCATCAGCGGTCCACCCAAACCAGGTGGTTCCAACATATTGAATTCGCTATCCGACATATTGGCAACATCTATCAGGCGCGAACCAAGTGCATCGAGCCTGAGCAAGTGGCCCTGCAGGGTACTTAATCTTGCAGATAATGCATCCAGATTTTTCTCTGCATTCTTCTTCGCAGTATCAATATTAGCTTGTTGTTTTTCCAACTCATTCCTCCAGTGAGTTTCCTTTTGAGCATCCAGCTCTGAATATGATACCTGTGCCTGACTCGCAGCCATTTTACTTCCAATATAAAAAGTCCCAACGACCAGTGCCAGAAACAATAGTCCGATAAACAGTGTCCCCAACAAACCTATAGACAGCCTGAAAGTCCTGTTTCGATTATTCGATATTAATATGAGTTCCATAAAATATTATTTTTCTCTATCATTAAATGTATGGCTGATCAAAAAAATCCAAAAAACCAAAATCTCAAAACCCGAAATCTCAAAACTCGTCAATTTTACCAGCTTGTCAGCTCCAATGAGCAACTGAACAACCTTTTTACACATGCCAAGAATATTAGTGTACTTAATGAAAAACTACACAGCCATCTTGCCCCTTCTCTGAGTAGCCACTATTCTGTCGCCAACTACTCCGCCGAAACCCTGATTGTAAATGCTGATACATCCGCCTGGGCTTCTAAATTACGAAACTGCATTCCTGATATTCTTGATTATGCCCGGCACGAATGCGGACTGAGTAAATTAATATCTGTCCGTATCAAGGTTTCTCCAAACCAGGACAATACATCTCAATCAAATCTTCCCAGTACTGGATTGTCCAGAAAAGCATCCCTTTCAAGAAAATCTGCAGAATTTATCGAAAACGTCGCAACATCGATGACAGATCCTGCACTACGGGAATCCATACTTAAGATTAGCAAAAATACCAAGTAAATTGAAAATCTTATTATTTATGTTGCAGCAATAGGCTGTATAAATGAGATGGGCAAATCTACCTCATCTTCAAAAGTTACCAATTCCCATGCTGATTCGTTGATCAATAATTCCCTCAGCAATCTATTATTTAATGCATGCCCGGATTTGAATCCAGTAAACGAACCTATGAGGCTATGTCCAAGTAGATACAAATCACCAATGGCATCAAGTATCTTGTGTTTCACACACTCGTCTTCATAACGTAAGCCGTCTTCATTCAAAATTCTGTAATCATCAACAACAATTGCATTGTCCAGGCTACCGCCCAATGCCAGATTATTTTCACGCAATAACTCAACATCTCGCATAAACCCAAATGTTCTGGCACGACTCACTTCCTTCACATAGGAGGTCGTTGAGAAATCAATTTCGGCCTTACAATTTCCTTCATGGAACATTGGATGATCAAACTCGATAGTGAAACCTACTTTAAAGCCTTCAAATGGTTCAAACATAGCCCACTTGTCATCTTCCTCAACCCGAATTTTTTTCTTGATCCGCATAAACTGCTTTGGAGCATTTTGTTCTTCGACACCTGCTGACTGGATTAGAAATACAAATGGCCCAGCACTACCATCCATAATAGGCACTTCATCAGCACTGAGATCAACATAGGCATTATCTATGCCGAAACCAGCAAGTGCAGACAAAAGGTGTTCAACAGTTGAGATTTTGACACCATCTTTAACCAATGAAGTGGACAACTTTGTATCCCCAACATTATCCGGTTTTGCTTCAATTTCGACAGGATCGTCAAGATCGATCCGACGAAAGATGATACCGGCATTCGCATGTGCAGGTCGTAGCGTCAGAAATATTTTCTTTCCCGTGTGTAGACCGACACCGGTAGCACGGATAACATTTTTAAGCGTTCTTTGCTTAATCATTGATTTTATTAGCCTTTATTATGTGTCTGCTCCTGATTCCCCCAAATATTTACTCTTCCCGAGTTTTAGTTACCACCATACAAATTCCAGGAACAGACTAACTGCATATAGTATCAGGCAATTATAGTGTTTATCAATCCGCCTGACGTCTTAAAAAGGCGGGAATATCCAGATATTCCGAGTTACTTTCAACTTTTTGCGGATCTGTTTCCTTATCCTGGTTACGCATCACCGTTGGACGATCAAAAACTTTATAATCACCCACCGCAGCATTCTGAACCAATTGAACCCTTGTCGCTTCTTCTCTTGCGCTTGCAATATGACCCAACCCAGTTGCAACAATAGTGACTCTCATTTCACCGCTCATATCAGGGTCAATGACAGTTCCAACGACAACAGTCGCATTATCAGAGGCAAATTGTTTAACCGTGTTACCCACCTCGTCAAACTCACCAATAGTCATATCCATGCCCGCTGTAATATTCACCAGAATACCTCGAGCACCAGAGAGATTAACATCTTCGAGTAAGGGGCTGGAGACAGCGGCTTCGGCAGCCACAGCTGCCCGATCTTCGCCCTGTGCCTTTCCAGAACCCATCATTGCCATACCCATCTCAGACATAACTGTTTTAACATCAGCAAAATCAACATTAATCAATCCTGGACGAGTAATCAGTTCCGCAATCCCCTGTACCGCACCAAGCAGAACATCATTGCCCGCGCCAAATGCATTCAAGAGACTGATGTCACGACCCAGAACAGCTAACAATTTTTCGTTGGGAATCGTAATCAGAGAATCCACAAATTGCCCGAGTTCGTTAATACCATCATCTGCAATTTGTGATCGTTTTTTACCTTCGAAAGAAAACGGTCGTGTCACAACTGCGACGGTCAAAATCCCCATCTCTTTTGCCACCTGCGCAACAATCGGTGCTGCCCCGGTACCGGTGCCCCCACCCATTCCAGCAGTGATGAAAACCATATCTGCGCCTTCCAACAAATCCATGATACGATCTCTATCCTCAAGTGCCGCCTGGCGACCAATTTCCGGGTCAGATCCAGCGCCCAGACCCTTTGTAATACTCCTTCCTAGTTGTAACAAAGTTTTGGCAGCCGAATTATTCAGTGCCTGCGCATCAGTGTTGGCACAAATAAACTCTACACCTTCGATATTGCCTGACAGCATATGTTGTACGGCATTCCCACCACCACCACCAACGCCAATGACCTTGATAACGGCAGCCTGATTGTCAGTATCTACAAATTCAAACATGGCATAACCTCCTCATCTAAAAATTTAATCTCTAAAAATTACCCTGAAACCAGCTCTTCATTCTTTCCCACATACCACCATTCGCCCTCAATGGTGAAAAACCTTCCTGCATCTGTTTGCGACCAAACAACAATAATCCAACGCCTGTTGAATAAATTGGATTCTTGACCACGTCAGCCAAACCTGAGACATGTTGTGGCATCCCAATTCTTACCGGCATATGGAAAATCTCCTCGGCAAGCTCAACTACACCTTCCATCTTTGAACTGCCTCCCGTCAGAACGATGCCTGCAGCAACCAAATCTTCAAAACCACTTCGTCTAAGTTCTGCCTGAACCAGAGTAAATAATTCCTCATAACGGGGTTCAACCACTTCTGCCAGTGTCTGTCTTGACAGTCGACGGGAAGGCCGATCTCCAACGCTGGGAACATCAATCGTCTCCTCGGCATTTGCCAGTTGCGTTAATGCGCAGGCATATTGCACCTTGATGTCTTCGGCATGTTGTGTCGGCGTCCGTAACGCGACGGCAATATCGTTGGTGACCTGATCCCCTGCAATTGGAATCACTGCTGTATGGTGAATAGCACCATCTGTGAATACAGCAATATCGGTGGTGCCGCCGCCGGTATCAACCAGACAAACACCCAGTTCTTTTTCATCTTCTATAAGCACGGCATAACTTGACGCAAGTTGTTCAAGAATCACATCATCAACCTCAAGTCCACAGCGTCGTACACACTTGATGATGTTTTGTGCTGCACTTACAGCACCCGTGACTATATGTACTTTTGCTTCAAGTCTGACCCCAGACATCCCAATCGGCTCTTTGACACCTTCCTGATGATCAATCACAAATTCCTGTGGCAGAATATGCAAAATTTTCTGATCCGCCGGAATAGCGACAGCACGTGCGGCATCAATTACACGATCCACATCACTCATCGTCACTTCATGATCACGAATTGCAACTATTCCGTGAGAATTAAGACTGCGGATATGACTCCCTGCGATACCTGCGAATACAGAATGTATTTCACATCCCGCCATCAATTCGGCTTCTTCTATTGCGCGTTGGATGGAATGTACCGTCGACTCTATATTAACGACGACTCCCTTCTTAAGACCTCGAGATCGGCTTGAGCCCAGACCAATGATTTCTATCTCATCATTGGAAACTTCACCCACAATCGCAACCACTTTGGATGTCCCGATATCCAAACCAACGATAAGATTCTTGTCCATCTTTTTGGTCATTATTATTTAACTCCGCTCTTAAATATGTTCAGTGGCACGTTGTTTCCAACGAACAGCAAACCCATTGGTATAGCGCATATCAATCTCCCTGGCCTGAGATAGTTTTTCACCCAGATTATTTATAACTACATTCACGAACCGTTCGATTCGGTTCTCAAAATATCTTCTGCCCAGCACCACACTTAGCCCATTTCCCAACTCGAATCTCCAGGCACGTCGTTTATTCAGCTGTAACCGCACCACGGACAAACCATAGGTTTGTTTTAATAACTTAAATCGTTCTAACAATAATTCCTGTGATTCTTCAGGCCCTTCCAGCAGCGGTAAGTCCTGAGGGAAAGTATCCTTCTCTGGGGAGAAATATTGGCCCTGTCCATTCAACAGGCCAGTTCCATTCCATCTGACAACAGCTGTTTGTTCGTTGACGATAACCCTCAAACCGTCCGGCCAGACTCGATGCACTGATACATCATTCACCCAAGGTAAAGCTACCAATACCTTACGTATCGCTGCGACATCTATACTAAAAAAACCACCTCTTACCTTGTCAGTAACCAACTCCTGCAAACGATTCGTATCAAGCCGCAGAAATTCCCCTTCAATGTGAACCTGTCTGATTGGTAGTGTTGCTGGTTTCATCATCCATAAAAAACTTGTCACAATCACCGTGACCACTAACACGGCCATCAAACCACCAACCAAATTATTGCTGTTATTAAAACGATCTTGCTTATCAAAATCGTCACCTGTATTTCTATCCATTGTCAGTATCGCTTGCATAAAAAATTACTCATTATTCTCACAAACTGGTCGCTAATATCCTTAACGTTAAATCATCAAAACTCATACCTGCCTGTTTTGCAGACATGGGGACCAGGCTATGACTGGTCATCCCTGGAATTGTATTCACTTCTATTAGCCATGGTTTATTTTCGGCATCCAAGATGAAATCAATACGCCCCCAACCACTGGCATCCAGTGCTTTAAAAGCTTCAAATGCCAACTTGCCTAATTCACGTTCAACATCAGTATCAAGTCCGCAAGGGCAATGGTATTGTGTTGTATCGGCAATATATTTAGCTTCGTAATCATAAAATTCTCGCGGGGTTTCCAGTCTGACCATCGGCAATACATCATCACCCAAAATAGAAACGGAATACTCGCTTCCTACAACCCATGACTCGGCCATCACCCTTTCATCATATTTATGCGCTTGTCGCCAGGCATTTTTCAATTCACCTAACTCCTTAACCTTACTGGCACCATAACTGGAACCTTCCCTGACTGGTTTAATAATTAAGGGCAGTCCTAAATATTCAACAACATTCTCTCGATCAGAATGCTCATTCAATTCAACAAATGCCGGCGTAGGTAATTCATGGCTTTGCCAAACACGCTTGCTTCTACACTTATCCATCGCCAGAGAAGAACCAAGCACACCACTCCCTGTGTAAGGTAATTCCAGAGTTTCCAATAATCCCTGCATCAAACCATCTTCACCACCACGCCCATGTAAAGCGATAAACACACGATCAAAATTTCCGGTCGCCAATTGTGTCATCAAATTTTCTTGAGGATCGACAATGTGAGCATCAACCTTTTGCCTTTGCAGAGCTTCGAAAACTGCTTGTCCACTCTGTAGGGAAATTTCCCGTTCAGCTGATGAGCCACCCATCATTACGGCCACCTTCCCAAATTGCATTGTCTTTACAACAGCCGTCATAACTATTTGTACTCACCAACAATTCTGACTTCAGGGATAAGGTCAATACCATGATCGAGTTTCACTTTTTCCTGAATCAGTAACATCAAAGACTCAATATCCTCAGCACTTGCATTGCCTGAATTGATGATAAAATTCGCATGTTTATCCGAGACTCCAGCATTTCCGATTGATTGACCTTTAAGCCCGCTGATTTCTATCAATCTCGCCGCAGAATCACTTTCGGGGTTACGAAATACAGAACCACAACTTGTCTTTCCTGTTGGCTGGCTTTCTGCCCGCTGATTCAATAATGTCTGTATCCGTTCCAGACCATTCACATCTTCATCAAGAACCAGTAATAATTCTGCAGAAATAAACCACTCATCCTCAGGTAAATGTACATGCCGATAAGCTGTTTCAATATCCGATGCGGCTCTTTTAATTCGCTGTCCTTGTCTATTGACGGTTTCAACACTGTTAACAATGTTCCAGGTTTCTCCGCCAAATGCTCCTGCATTCATCGCCAGAGCACCGCCCATCGTTCCAGGAATACCAGCCAGGAATTCTCCGCCTGATAATCCAGCTCTCACACTCATTCGCGCAACTTTCGCACAGGTGACCCCGGCACCAACATGCATACTGACATCATCGTAAACATGTAAATCATTCAATACTCCTGCCAGGGCGATGACTGTTCCTTTCAATCCTCCATCACGCACCAGAAGGTTACTGCCCAGACCAAGCCAGAGAAGTGGTTCATCTTCTGGAACCTGTTTGAGAAAAAAACAGAGATCATCAATATCAGCCGGTTTAAAGTAACGCTCGGCATGACCTCCTGTTCTCCATGAAGTATGTTTTTTCATAGGCTCATTCAGCTTCACGACACCACGGACTTTTATGTCCTGCTGATAATGTTTCTTTATATGCTCTTTTTTCATAAGCTCAGTACTATCAATCGCCAATAATTCAGATGCACTTGATAATTCATAAATTTCTTTTGTTTCACTTAACACCTTGATCTCTCAATTGCATCTCTTATCCGTACTGCTGTAACAAACTTGCGGACACCTCAGCAACATTTCCTGCACCTAACACCAATAACAAATCATTTTCTTCAATAAAATTTTCCAGCAATTGTGGTATTTCTTCACGTTGCTCAACAAAAATGGGATCAACCTGTCCTCTTTGGCGAATTGCCCGGCACAATGATCGTCCATCAGCACCAGCAATAGGGATTTCGCCTGCGCTGTAGATATCCATCAATAACAACTTGTCAGCCTCGGAGAGCACCAGACAGAAATCTTCAAACAGATCTCTGGTTCTCGTATAACGATGTGGCTGAAAAATTACGACAATGCGTTTATCGGGCCATCCTTGCCTAACACCCTCTAATATTGCATTTATTTCACGGGGGTGATGTGCATAATCATCGATAAGCAGAACTTTTTTATCTTGAATATTTATTTCGCCCAGAACCTGGCAACGTCTGCTGATACCCTGGAATTCAGCAAGTGCAGTAATAATTGATTCATCGGCAACACCTACTTCATGTGCAACCGCAATTGCCGCCAGCGCATTTAAAATATTGTGTTTACCGAGCAAATTTAACTTCACCTGCAGCCATTCATTTTTATCCGCACGGGAAACCTGAAAACAACTTTGCTGTCCCTGATGATGGATATCATGTGCAAAATAATCCGCATCTGTATCAAGTCCATAGGTTTTGAAAGGCTTCAGAATATTCCCCATTATTTTTCTGACACCTTCATCATCTAGACAGATAACAGCCAGACCATGGAAAGGCAGGTGATGAAGAAACTCAATAAAATTCTCTTGCAGGCAACCTATATCACCGCCATAGGTTTCAAGATGGTCAGCATCAACATTCGTCAGGATCGCAATCGTCGGTTGTAGATGTAAAAATGAGGCATCACTTTCATCCGCCTCAGCAACCATATATTTTCCTGCTCCCAAACGAGCGTGTGAGCCTGAGCTGTTAAGTAATCCGCCAATCACGTAAGTCGGATCCAGCCCGCCTTCGGCAAGAATACTGGCAACCAGACTCGTTGTTGTTGTCTTCCCATGTGTCCCTGCGACAGCGATTCCTTGTTGGAACCGCATCAATTCAGCCAACATTTCTGCACGTGGTATCACGGGTATTCTCTTCACACGTGCTTCAAGCAATTCAGGATTGTCACTAGCAATAGCACTGGAAACCACTACTACATCACAGCCATTTATCTGCGCAGGATCGTGATCAATTTTAACATTGATACCTAGTGAGGATAAATGTTGAGTCACACGGCTTTGCCTCTGATCAGAACCAGATATCTGATAACCCAGATTATGTAATACTTCAGCAATGCCACTCATGCCTGCGCCACCGATACCAACAAAATGAATACGGTTCACCCGACCCATCGCATTTTCGCCCATGACACAATTTTTGTGTTCAGGCATAAGCCACCCCCATGCACAAATCAGTAACGTGTTTTGTCGCCTCTGGTCTGGATAAAGATCGAGAGATATTGGCCATATTCAGCAATCGGTCTCGATTCAATGAAAACTCTTCAATTAATTTAGCAAGCTCATGTCCATTTAATTCTGTTTCCTGGATCAAAATGGCAGCCCCTTCAGCACTGAGATAACGTGCGTTAGCAGTTTGATGATCATCAACTGCGTACGGATAGGGCACTAGAATCGCCGCAACACCCACCACCGCAATTTCTGCCACTGTCATTGCTCCCGCTCTACATAACACAAGATCAGCCCACTCATATGCTGCAGCCATATCATTGATATAGGCTTGCAGTTCAACAGAAATATTCAAAGACTGATAAAGTGCCTTTGTAGCTTGCAGATTTTTATCGCCTGTTTGATGTTTTACCTGATAATTTACGTCTTTATTCAAAATGGAAAGCGCCTCAGGAACTACTTCATTCAATGTCCTGGCACCGAGACTTCCGCCTATCACCAGAATACGCAAACAATCATCAGTGCGATTTTGAAAATGCTCCTGCGGCCCGGCAACTCCGATGATCTCTTCACGCACAGGGTTACCAGTCATATTTGCATTTGTTGATGATGAAAAAGTATCTGGAAAGGCTTCCATAACAATAGTGGCGAAGGGTGCCAGAAGTCTGTTCGTTAACCCGGCAACGGCATTCTGTTCATGCACACACAAAGGTATGCGCATCAGCCATGCAGCAATTCCTCCGGGACCACTTGCAAAACCGCCCATGCCCAATACGGCGGCAGGTTTGTGCTGACTCAAGATAAAGATTGATTGAACTACCGCCATAAAGATTGAGAGTGGTGCTGTGATCCAACGCAACACCCCCTTACCACGTAAGCCACTAATATTAATGGTTATTAATTTGAGTCCATGTTCCGGAACTATTTTTGCCTCAAGCCCCGTTTTGGTTCCAAGCCATAACATAGGAATATCTCTTTCACGCAGACAATTAGCGACAGCCAAAGCTGGGTAGATGTGTCCGCCGGTACCACCTGCCATAATTAGGATTGGTCTATTTTTCCGGGATTTATTCTGCATAAGGTTTGCTCACATCCGGTGCAGTTGACCGCTTTGTCTGCCGGTTTTCTACTTCTACGCGCAACAAAATACCCAGCAACAAACAACTAATAATCATGCTATTACCACCGTAACTCATTAAAGGCAGAGTCAGTCCTTTAGTAGGCAAGACACCAAGATTAACCCCCATATTAATGAGCGCCTGAATGCCAATAATCAGGCCAATACCGTAAGCTAGATAGGCTGCGAATAGTCTTCCCATGCGTTCAGCAACGTGACCAATGACAAATGCGCGCCAGACCAGAAAACCGAATAATAAAACGAGGATTACTGTTCCCAGCAGTCCAAATTCTTCAGCGAAAACAGAAAACACAAAATCAGTATGTGCCTCGGGCAAGTAAAACAATTTTTGCACACTGCTGCCGAGACCGACACCAAACCAGTCACCGCGTCCGAATGCTATTAAGGCCTGGGTCAACTGAAACCCAGTATTGAAAGGATCTTGCCAGGGATCTGAAAAGCTCATTAATCTCTGCATGCGATAAGGAGACAACACAGCCAGAGTCGCAAGAACAGATATTGCTGCCAGTACCCAGGCAAAAAATCTGCCAAGTGGAACCCCCCCCATAAACAACATGCCTAATGCTGTGGCGAACAAAACAACACAGGAACCGTAGTCTGGTTCCAGCAATAATAAGCCTGCTACGATTGTCAGCACACAGATAGGTCTGATAAATCCGGCAAAATTATTTCTGACATGTTCACCATGACGCACCATGTAACCCGCAAGGTACGCAATGACACAAAATTTAACAGGCTCAGATGCCTGAAATGCAAGTGAACCCACACTAATCCACCGTGTACTACCATTAACTTCTCTACCGACACCAGGGATTAATACCAAAAGAAGCAATAACAGGCCCAACACAAGTAATGGCACACTTAAAAATTCCCATATGGACAAGGGAATATTTAATACAGTAGCAATCAAACACAAGCCAATCGCAGCTGCATAGGATTGCCGCCAGAAATAATACAAGGGCTCTTGAAACTGACGATCGGCTATCGCAATTGATGATGAGGCAACCATGACAAGACCGAGCCCAATAAGCAGTAGGATCACCGTCATCAACCAGGCATCATAATAACGAAATGGAATATTATGATTCGATAAACTACTTTTTGGGATGGCTTGCTGCTGTTTATACATGACACTGATCCCCCAGCACCTTTTTAACAGCTGCAACAAAGGCATCACCACGTGCCTGATAATTATCAAACATATCAAGACTTGCACATGCTGGTGAGAGCAAAACAATATCTCCATCCTTGACTATTCTTGCGGCAGTTTCTACCGCCATCTCCATGCTATCAACCGAATGAACCGGCACTACGTTGACGAGAACTTTGCCAATCTCTGGCCCATCTTTACCTAGTACAATTGCAGCCTTTAATCTACCTTCTGCGACTCCCTCTAGTTCTGAAAAGTTCGCACCCTTGCCATCGCCACCTGCTATCAATACAATATTTTCATCTGTAGATAATCCTTTAATGGCTGCACTGCTTGCACCGATATTCGTAGCCTTGGAATCGTTAAACCATTTCACATTCGCATGCTCGGCAATCCACTGGCAACGATGCTCCAGACCTGGGAATGAACGCAACACCTTTAACATGGCAACCATCGGGCAATTCAGTGTTTCCACCAATGCCATCGCAGCCATCGCATTGGCAATATTATGTTCACCCTTGATTCGCAGATCATTTACAGGAATTAATTTGTCATTACCTTTCACTATCCAGCGCACACCATCATAATCACGTACACCATAATTGCCTGATTCAGGTTCAGATAAGGTAAAGCCAACACAAGTCCTTTGATCACGAACCATACTTACGACGGCAGGATCATCAAGATTAATAATTATTTTTCCACTACCCTCGTAGATGCGTTTCTTTGCCGTTGCATATTCTGTCAAACCTTCATATCTATCCATGTGATCCGGCGTGACATTTAAAACGACTGAAGCAACAGCATTGAGTGATGTCACTGTTTCTAATTGGAAACTCGATAATTCCAGCACATAAACATCAGGCTCATCATCACTTAGCAAATCCAGAGCAGGGGTTCCCAGGTTCCCGCCTTCAACAATATTTAAATTTGCTGCCCGGGCCATTTCAGCAACCAACGTAGTAACGGTGCTTTTCCCATTTGACCCTGTAATTGCAATCACAGGAGCTGAAACATTTCGACAAAACAATTCGATATCACCGAACACTTCGGCACCTGATTCGATAGCCTTAACGATGGCATGCTCTTGCAAAGACACTCCGGGACTTAGCAATAAATGATCAGCACCCATTAATAAAGATTCATCAAATCCACCCAGATATAATGGAATATCCGGCAAGGCTGCTTTTATCTCATTTAACATAGGCGGCTCATCACGATTATCAGTGACTGCAAAACTTACCCCTTGTGCGGCCAAATATCGTGCACAAGCAAAGCCTGTCTTTCCCAGACCCACGACAACGGTATTAAATTGTTTGCTTGTCTTTATCACCTCAAGCTCGTATGCCTCTGCACATTGCAAAGTTGTTACCTCACCGTACCTTCAAGCTGGCAAGACCAATCAATACCAGTATCACGGTAATTATCCAGAAACGGACAATCACTCTTGGTTCTGGCCAGCCCTTTAACTCATAATGATGATGCAGTGGTGCCATATGAAAAATTCGCTTGCCGGTTAATTTATAAGAACCGACTTGCAGAATGACTGAAAAAGTTTCCATCACAAACACACCGCCCATGATGAATAACACCAGTTCCTGACGAACCACTACCGCAACAATGCCCAGCGCCGCACCCAGTGCCAACGCGCCGATATCACCCATAAAAACCTGTGCTGGATAAGTGTTGAACCACAAAAATCCCAGTCCTGCACCAACTATCGAAGCACAAAATATTGCAACTTCTCCAACGCCTCTGATATAAGGAATACCCAGATATTCTGCAAAATAAATGTGGCCTGTAATATAGGCAAATATCATTAAAGCACCCGAAACCAGAACAGTAGGCAAGATAGCAAGTCCATCCAGTCCATCCGTAAGATTCACCGCATTACTGGTGCCAACGATGACGAAATATGACAGCGCGACGTACATCCAACCAAGATTTATCGTCACATCTTTAATGAAGGGAATAATCAACTGGGTCTCAGCAGGAGAAGTAGCACTCTGATATAAATATACAGAAGCAATGAGGCCGATGACAGATTGCCAAAAATATTTATATCTCCCCGGCAAACCCTTCGGATCCTGCTTAACAACCTTACGATAATCATCAACCCATCCAACTACCCCAAAGGCAAGCGTTACCAATAAAACGACAACAATAAAGCGGTTACTCAAATCTGCCCAGCACAATGTACTGACCGCAATCGACACCAGAATTAACAAACCACCCATAGTCGGCGTCCCGGCTTTGGACAGATGTGATTCTGGCCCATCATCTCTAACACTTTGCCCTATCTGATACTTATTTAATCGTCTTATCAAAGAAGGCCCAACCAGTAATGAAATGAAAAGCGACGTCAACACTCCCAGAATAATACGCATTGTCGTATATTGAAAAACATTAAAACCACTGTGGAATTGAGTGAGATATTCAGTCAACCAGAGCAACATAATTATTCATTCTCCTCCAGTGCATTAACCACCAAGGCATTAACCAAGTGCTCCATCCCCATTGCACGTGAACCTTTGATTAAGATTGTTACGTCTGAATCGATCTCTTCTCCTATCAATGAAACCAGTTGCTCATGGTTATCTACATGTCTGGCACCCTCACCAAAGGATTGAACAGTTAACTTTGTCAACTCACCGAGTGCATAAAGACGTTCTACTCCTGATGTTTTACTAACCTTACCTGCTTGTGCGTGCAATGCTTCTGTATCATCCCCCAGCTCACCCATATCACCGATCACCAACCAATGCCTGCCAGGAAATTTTTCCAGTACTTTCAATGCTACATCCAGCGATGCTGGATTAGCGTTATAAGTATCATCAATGATTCGGCATTGTTTCAAACCAGATTTAATTTGCAGTCGTCCCTTTATTGCACTTATAGACTCAAGACCCTGCTTAACCGTAGATAAAGAAATTCCCAAACTAATTGCACATGCCGCTGCTTCCAGGGCATTCATAATATTATGTCTGCCCGGCAAATTAAGTGTTAACTCCATATCCCCCACGGGCGTTATCATTTGAAAAAAAGATTTATCCTCTTCAATACAAACCGACTCAGCAGTCACTTCATTGCCACTATCTAATCCAAAAGTAAGCTGATTGGAGTGTTTGCTCTTTTCTAACCATAGTTCAGCGAAGTCATCATCTCCGTTAATGACAGCAATACCATCCTCCAGCAATCCATCAAAAATTTCAGCCTTGGCATGTGCGACACCCTCAATACTTCCAAATCCCTCAAGATGAGCTGGTGCACACTGGGTAATCGTGGCAACAGTTGGCTGGGCAACATGAGACAGCCATTCAATTTCACCAGGATGGTTCGCACCCATCTCAATCACCGCATACTTATGTTCTTCCCCCAGACCAAATAATGTCTGCGGCACACCGATATCATTATTAAGATTTCCCTGGGTAGCCAACACCGGAGCCTTGCAGCTTAAGATTCCAGCCAGCATTTCCTTCACTGTTGTCTTGCCGTTACTGCCAGTTATCGCAACCAACGGTATGGAAAAACCTGCGCGCCAGTTTTTAGCTAATTCGCCCATTGCCTGTCGTGTATTTTTAACAACTATCGACGGCCCAGAAAATGAGCCAGTGGATGAACCAGGTCCATCATGTTTTTCTTCAACAAGAACAGCACTGGCACCAGATGTCTTCGCTTTATCAAGATAATCATGTCCATTGAAATTTTCACCGCGCAAGGCAATAAACAATTCCTTGTCTTTCAATGTACGTGTATCCGTACTACACCCAAGGAAACAAACGTCATCCCCTTGATATCTTTCTTGCAAAATTTCGGCTGCTTTTGAAATTTGCATACTAATCATCCGCACTACCACATTTATATTCACGCAAAATTTCCTTCACGATTGAACGATCACTAAAAGGGAGTCGCACCCCGGCAATTTCCTGATAATCTTCATGGCCCTTCCCGGCAATTAAAACAACATCATTGCTTGAGGCAGAAGCAATCGCCATCATGATGGCATTTCGTCTATCCAGTTCTTTTGTTATTCGTGAATGATCTTTTATGCCACTGACAATATCTTCGATAATTATTTCTTCGGACTCATTTCGAGGATTATCATTGGTCAAATAAATATGATCTGAAAACTCTTCAGCAACTTTGCCCATCTCTGCGCGTTTGCCCTGATCCCTTTCTCCACCACAACCAAAAACGCATATCAGATTGCCTGATGATTGGTATTGCATGGCCTGAAGTGCCTGCCTCAATGCATCGGGGGTATGTGCATAATCAACAATGACAACGGGCCTCCCTTCTCGCCTGAATGATTCCATTCTGCCCGGGACACTTGAACATTTTGATAAAGTTGACAGTGCCTCCGTGAATGAAACATCTGATAAACACAGTGTCGTCAATGATGCCAATAAATTTGAGGCATTGAACTCACCTATCAGATGTGAACTCAGAGTCCCCTCTCCCCAGGGAGAATTCACTTCCAGAGTCACTCCTGACGCGTTGTTAGAAATAATATTTGCTCCCACGACAGGAAAATCGTATTGATCGTCAGGTTTCAATGTATACCCAACAAGCTCTATCTTATTCTTAAATTCTTCTATCAACTCGCGACCAAAAGCGTCATCAAGATTAATGACTGCCTTTCTGATCAAATAATCACTGAACAAGCGCCGTTTTGACTCTGCATAATTTTTCATCGTCTGGTGATAATCAAGATGATCACGGCTTAAGTTTGTAAATACAGCTATATCAAACTCAACCCCGGTAACACGATGTTCCTCCAGCCCGTGGGAGGAAACTTCTATAGCAACGACATCAATTTTATCCCGCTGTAGATTCGCAAAGGTATTTTGTAGCGTCACTGGTTCCGGCGTTGTATTGGGTCCTTTGAAGATATCATCAAATGGCCCATACCCCAAAGTACCAACCAGACCACTCTTGCCCGGATTTTTAATATCCAATGCCTGCGCAATTAGATAACTCACTGTCGTTTTGCCATTCGTGCCTGTAACACCTATTACCTTCATATCATGACTTGGATGTCTATAAAATCTTGCTGCAATCAAACCCGCCTGTGCGCGTAACTGAGGAAGTGCAATGACAGGTACACTGTATTTAGGAATATCAGGAAGTTGTTCACTCCCTACAATGACTGCAGATGCACCAGAATCAATTGCAGATTTCACGTAAGCCATAACATCTGAATTTTCATAGGCAACAAACAGATCACCTGTGTTCACCATGCGACTATCTGAAACAATGCCTGTCACTTGTACATCATCCTGGCTTGCAACTTCTACCAAACCCAGCAACAACTGACTGAGTGTTTGAGAATATGCTAGATTTTCAACTGACATCATCAGTTAATCCTTCCCGCTGCAATTACCTGTCCATTCAATACAGGCAGATCATCTGGTGGAATATCAAGTAAACGCAAGGCACCCGCCATGACTCTTGAAAATACGGGTGCTGCCACCAGGCCACCATAATATTGATCACCCTTAGGCTCATCGATAATCACCACAGCAATCAACCTTGGATTACTTGCAGGAGCCATGCCTGCAAACAGTGATAAATAACGATCTTCTGAATAACCACCGTCTGTAGTTTTATGCACTGTCCCTGTTTTTCCAGCAACGCGATAACCTTCAATCAAAGCCTTGTGCCCGGTACCACCTTTTTGTACAACGGTTTCCAGCATAGCCCTGACTTGCCGAGCCACTTTAGTAGAAAAAACACGGCTAGCGCTGACAGGTTCTGTAACCTTTAAAAATGAAATCGGTAACATCATGCCGTCTGCAGCGAAAGGAATGTAAGCCTGCACCAATTGTAAAGCAGTTACTGAAATGCCATAGCCAAAGGCCATGGTTGCCTGTTCAACTTCAGACCAGTTGTTATATGGATTTAAATAACCAGAAGCCTCTCCTGGGAAACCACTTCCGGTCGCCTGACCAAAACCGACATTTGTCAGCATTGACCAGAGATCCAGTGGCTCAAGTGATAATGCAATCTTGCTGGCGCCGATATTACTGGACTTCTTAATCACAGTCGCCAGATCAATTACACCATAGTCTCTATGATCCCTGATAGTATGACCACCCACCTTAAAAGTTCCCGGTCGCGTATCAATGGTTGTTTTCAAATCGTATAAACCACTTTCCAGAGCAGTAGCAATGGTAAACGGTTTTAATGTTGAACCTGGCTCAAAGACATCTGTTAACGCTCGATTACGGTAATGTCCACTCTTCAAACCAGTCCGGTTATTCGGGTTATAAGAAGGCTGACCAACCATGGCAATGATTTCACCCGTCTTCACATCGAGCACGATCAATGTCCCTGCTCGTGCTTTATGATGATTAACTGCGATTTTTAATTCTCGATAAGCTAGATATTGAACGCGCCTATCAATTGCGAGGACAAGTTGATTGCCAGGATCTGGCGTAGTAATACTTTCTATGTTTTCAACGATGCGACCCAGTCTGTCTTTTAAAACCCGTTTGCTGCCTGGAGAGCCTTTAAGCCAACTGTCAAAAGCGAGTTCCAAACCTTCCTGACCGGAGTCATCTATATTGGTAAACCCAAGTACGTGAGAAGTGACTTCACCCGCAGGATAGTATCGACGATATTCTTTCTGCGATGAGATGCCGGGAATATCCAGTGACATCACCTGCTCGGCAAGTGCAGGAACAACATGCCTTTTCAGGTAAACAAACTGCCTACCAATACGATCATTCAATATGCTGGTTAATTCTTCTTCATCCATCTGTAAATATTCAGCCAGCTGATCCAGTTTTGAATTGGCAGCCATCACTTTTCGGGGAACGGCCCAAATTGAATTTACTGGTGTACTAATTGCCAGTGACTCGCCATTACGATCCGTAATCATGCCCCGATGAGCAGGTATCTTTACGATACGTAGCGCCCTTGCATCACCATGATCCTGTAAGAACTCTTTGTTCAATACTTGCAGATCGACAGCACGGAAAAGTAAGCCTGCCATACAGACTGTATAAAGACTGAGTAGAAACCAGCGCCGCATTGGGAACTCAATTATTTTTACTGTCTCTCTCATGCCAGCATCAAACTCATATAAAAATTACTCATTTCGAAATCAGCATCACAGCACGAGTTTCAGGTTCGATCATATGCAACTCGGTTCTGGATACAGACTCAATTCGAGCATCCGTTGCCCAGGTGCTCTGTTCCAGTAGTAAACGCCCCCATTCCTCATTCAAATTGTCCCGGTCTTTTTCTAACTTCTGTATTTCCACAAACAACTTACGTGTGTCATGCCGCGCAATAACAACCTCAATCGCCGAAAAAAATACTGCTGCGCCCAGAAGAACCAAAAGAACATTTTTCATGGTGCTGGACACTCGGCGATACGTAACACGGCACTACGCGCTCTTGGGTTATTCTTTATATCGTCTGGCTGAGAACGTACAGGTTTGCCAATAATCGTGAGTTTTGGTTTGAAAACATCATGCGTCACAGGAATTTCTCTTGGGATATCAACACCTCGAGATTGATCACGCATAAACCTTTTGACCAATCGATCTTCAAGTGAATGAAAACTAATCACCAATAATCTGCCATTAACTGAAAGTACATTCATTGCCTGGGTCAAAACGGCATCCAATTCTTCCAGCTCTCGATTAATGAAGATACGAATTGCCTGAAATGTTCTGGTCGCTGGATGTTTGTTTTTTTCTCTGCTTGGAATTGTTGAGGCAACCAGATCAGCTAATTGTGTCGTCCGCGTGATAGGCGCTTCATTTCTCTGTTCAACGATGACTCTGGCAATACGCCGTGAAAACCGTTCATCGCCATATTCGTAGATTACATTCGCAATTTCTTCCGCAGAGGCCAGATTCAGCCACTCTGCTGCGGTCATGCCATGGCTGTTGTCCATACGCATATCAAGATCACCATCACGCATGAAACTAAACCCCCGCGAAGCATCATCAAGTTGTGGTGAAGAAACACCCAGATCCAGAAATACACCATTGACCTTCTTTGTAAGCTTCATTGCTTTCACCGTCTCTTCCAGCTTGGTGTAGGAGCCGTGCACAAGCGTGAATCTCGGATCATCAAGTAATTTTTCGTCAACAGCCGCAATGGCATCAGGGTCTTTGTCGAATGCAAGTAAGCGACCATTCTCTTCAAGCTGCTCAAGAATGGCACGACTATGGCCCCCTCGACCAAATGTACAATCAACGTACACGCCGTCAGAACGTATCTTGAGCCCTTGTAATGTTTCATTCAGTAATACCGGTGTATGTCTAAACTCCGTGTTGTCTGACTCTTCTACAATTGTATCGGTCATTTCCTGCCATACTCATCAGGCACAATTCATGGTGCCAAGAATCATAGTGCCAAGTGTCATAACGAGAGGGATCTAAGTGCATCAGAGGGTTCACCTAAATCATCTCCAATCTGCTCCAACCATTGATCACGTTGTTCTCTCCACGCAGCTTCATCCCAAATCTCAAATTTATTTCCCTGACCGAGAATGACTGCCTGTTTTTTAAGTTGAGCGTAATCACGTAATTCCTGAGGAATTAGAATTCTTCCCTGAGCATCCAACTGACAATCAGTCGCATAACCACGCATCATCTGTTTGGTTCTTCGGCCTTGTTTGTCGAAATCTGATAATTCGGCGAGTTTGGTTTCGATAAATTCCCACTCAATCAGGGGGTATAACCAGAGAGATCTATCCATTGGATTCAGGGTTAGCACCAGACAGCCACCCGTTTCAGAAGACAGGCGCTCGCGATGGCGACTAGGCACTGCTAATCGACCCTTGCTATCAACACTGAGTGTGCTAAAACCTCGAAACAAGGTAATCCCCCTAAATGTTTGTTTTACCCACAATTACCCACAATTACCCACTTCGCGAACTATAGGTATTAGCAGAGCCTGATGCAAGCAAACTTTGCTAATTAATTTAGGAAATGTGTCTTATTTAACAGATACTTAGCGTAGAAAAGCTAAAATTAACAATAGATATTTATACCATATCTATTTAAACTTATTTATATCATTAACTTGTGATTCATAGTTAATAATTTACTCGAAGTATTGACATATTTTGGTGGTTTTACAGAAAAAAAAACAAGGAGTCGGCCTATAAGCCGGGTTCTGTTCTATCAGCAAGCTGGTAGAGGCAATCATTCATCTGGGATGCACGTCACCGTACACCTCAAGCAACCTACCCAGGGACAACGCGGACCACGTCTTGTTGCAATTTGCTCAATTCTTTCTGAACAATGCAACGGGCCCCTCTATTTGGTCTTGCTCCGAGTGGGGTTTACCCTGCCACTGATATTACTACCAGTGCGGTGCGCTCTTACCACACCATTTCACCCTTACCATTTGATTCCGAAAAAACCAATGGCGGTATATTTTCTGTGGCACTTTCCATAGACTCACGCCTTCCAGATGTTATCTGGCACTCTGTCCTGCGGAGCCCGGACTTTCCTCTCCCTGCCTACAGACAAGTCCCTAAAGACATGCATGTACAACAAAGAGCGATTACCCGGCCGACTCCTGAGCGATAGTTTCGGCTATGGAACAAGGACATGCAAGATCATTTTAGTAATAACAGCCCTTATTATTCTGCTCTAATCCAGCCTATGAGCCTTTCAAATCCATGGCTAACTTGTAGACGTCATTCCGGTTGCCTTGCATTATTTCACTGGTTAGTCTGGCTGACTCTTTCACAGAATGATCTACAAATAATATTTTCAGAATTCTGCTGGCCTCCTGAGTATCAAACTGACTCGTTTTATCTCCCTGAATCAGCACAACAAACTCACCTTTGCTCAGGTCTTTATCGCTACGTAACCAATCCAGAAGCCCAGCCAGCGTCCCACGCTGAATGTTTTCATGTCGTTTGGTAATCTCCTTTGCAATCACAGCTTGTCGTTCGCTGCCGTAACAAATTATCGCATCTTCTATGCTTGCTAATATTCGATGAGGTGCTTCATAAAACACCAGTGTTCTAGTCTCGTTTTTTAGCTGTTGCATCCGTTGCTGACGGGCCGTTTGCCTGGTAGGTAAATATCCCTCAAAGATAAATTTTTCAGACGAAAAGCCGGCAACTGAGAGCGCACTGATCAATGCAGACGGGCCTGGAATCGGAATCACCTTTAACTTCTCAGCATGTGCTGCAAGCAGCAGATGATATCCGGGATCACAAATCAATGGTGTTCCAGCATCTGAGATTAGTGCAATAGACATTCCAGCCTGTAGTTGCTCAATCAGAATAGGTGTTTGTGACCGTTCATTATGATCATGATAGGCACGAACTTTTGTTTCAATGCCAAATTGATTTAACATGGGCTTGCTGTGACGGGTGTCCTCCGCCACAATAAGATCGACATTTCCCAGCACCATTTTCGCCCGAGAGCTGAGATCCTCAAGGTTACCAATGGGCGTTGCAACAATGTACAGAGCACCTTTTATAATTGACACACAGAACTCCACTTCGCTAATGTGACACTAGTGCCACGGTAAAATCGAATTAAAGACTACTTAATAAAATAATGCGACACAATACACCAATCATTTTATTTCTCATGCTTTCCTTAATAAGCCTAACTGTAGTGAGTTTGGCGGGCTGTGGTTCGCAAACGATTAAACCTGAAACTGATATATCAGTCCCCGAAGCCGATGTGTATGCAAAAGAACTTTATCAGGCAGGGAATTTTTATGCGGCCGCTGAAGAATATTTAGCGCTCGCAAAATCAAATCCGAATAATGAAATTAAATATCAACTTGGTGCTACAGATGCATTGATCAAAAACCAGGAAATAGATCGGGCCCAAAGACTTATTGATTTTCTGCCACAGGAAAAACTAACTGATGTTCAGAGTTTTCTTAAAATAATCTATCAAGCACAGATTTTTCTGGCAAAAAATGAACCCGAGATCGCTTATGTTCAACTAAATATTAATCTTCCTTCTGAAACATCAAGATCTGTACATAGCAAGTTTCATGAAACACGTGCATCAATACTGCAGATGAAAAAAGAATATTTTGCTGCAACCAAGGAACGCATTCTATTAAATTCTTATCTCGATGATACTCAGGAAATTTCTGACAATTATCAAAACCTTTGGCAAGGGTTATACCAATTATCACCGAGTGAACTTGATACATATCGAACAAATAATGCCGGAATCCTTGCCAGCTGGCTGGAACTGGCCATCATTAATAAAACCATGCTGCAAAACCCGGTTAACCTTGAAGCCTCAATAGCTACATGGCAGCAAAGATATCCAGATCATCCTGCTCTGTACTCTATTATTCCAGACATTATTAATAATTCCAGGAGGTTGTCAGAACAACCGACACAGATAGCATTGCTCCTCCCTTTTACCGGCAAATATTACGATGCTGCTATTGCCATACGTGAAGGTTTTATGGCTGCATGGTATGAGTCAAGAGATGATAAACCGATCATAAAAATTTATAATACTGATACTGAAAATGTCGTTACAAAATATGCGCAGGCCATCAGCGAGGGTGCTGATTTCGTTGTCGGCCCTTTACAAAAATCAGCTATCACGAAACTGATAGAACAAAGTGATATTACAGTCGCAACAATGGTGCTCAATCAATATAATGGTGAAAAAGATATTTCAAGCACATCAACCCTGTCGCCACTCCCTGCTGTCATACAGTTTGGTCTATCCCCTGAGGAAGAAGCCAAACAAGTGGCAGAACGTGCCTGGTTTGATGGACATGCTCGAGCAATTAGTATCACGACGGGTGATGAAAGAAGCAGACGTACTCACGATGCATTTGCATCTCACTGGCAAGAACTTGGAGGTATTCTCCTTGAACATATCAGCATTGGGCAAGATGTTAAAGAACTCAAAGGCCCCATCAAAAGCGTCCTTAATATTGATCAAAGCGAACAACGTAATAAAACCTTGCGTAGTAAATTACGAAGAAGTCTGAAAACAGAGACAAGACGCAGACAGGATGTAGATCTAATCTTCATGGCCGTCCCTCCTAAGATAGCTAGACAACTCGTTCCACAATTACGCTACTACAGAACTGAAGATATTGCCCTGTATTCCATATCCAATATTTATACAGGCAATATAAACACACGTGAAGATAGTGATATCAATGGTGTCTTTTTCGTCGATATGCCCTGGGTGATTGATCCGGAGAATGAATATTCCCCGTTGAACAGAATGATTGAACGCTATCAAAAAGCCTCTCTTTCACCCTATAAGAGACTCTATGCCTTTGGTATCGATGCCTATCGTCTTATCCCCCGGCTTGCCGAACTCAGTTTGCAGCCTACCCATCAATATGAAGGCAAGACTGGCTATATCAAGATTGGTAAAGGAGGCCGAGTGCAAAGAAGACTGGTTTGGGCCCAGTTTCTTGATGGCAAACCAGAATTAATGGACGCGAACGGTTTGAATTAATGCCAGGCAATTCAGGGGAAATTTCTTATCAACGAGGACGTTGGGCTGAACAAACAGCGCTGGAGTATCTCCTGACTAAAAAACTCAAGCTGCTGGATAAGAATTTCAGATCATCATTTGGTGAAATAGATCTGATTATGCAGGATAACAGTATCATTCTGTTCATTGAGGTTCGCTATCGGTCGAATAATCACTTCTATACCGCTCTAGAATCCATCAACAAGAAAAAATGTGAACGCATTATATCTACCAGCCACCTATACCTCTCTAAAAACCGTAGTGCCTCACAACTGGACTGCAGATTTGATGTTGTTACCTTATCTGGCCCGCAAAAAACTCCGACGATTGAGTGGATTAAAAACGCATTTCAGGCATAATCCTGCGCAGAGATAATCTAATGAAATAGTGCTTTGGCTAATTAATACTATGGATTCTGTTAAAAGAGTAAAAGAAAATTTTAATGAAAGCATTAAGGTTAAAACTGAAGCAGCCGAACTCTTAGCACCTGTCATTGTTGCTGCTGCTGAGGCTATGACCAATTGTTTGCTGGGCGAACATAAAATTCTGTCTTGTGGAAATGGTGGTTCTGCTGCCGATGCCCAACATTTTTCTTCAGAAATGTTAAATCGTTTCGAGATGGAACGTCCTGGATTACCCGCTATTGCATTAACAACTGATACCTCAACAATCACCTCTATAGCAAATGATTATCAATATGCAGAAATATTTTCCAAACAGATAAGAGCACTTGGACAAGCAGGCGATATCTTACTGGCATTTAGTACCAGCGGGGAATCCCATAATATTATACATGCGGTTGATGCTGCGCATGATCGGGATATGAATGTTATTGTTTTAACAGGACGTGAAGGTGGGCAGATAGCAGACATGATGAAGCAAAACGATTTTGAACTTCGTGTTCCTAGCTGGTCTACAGCAAGAATACAGGAAGTACACATTATGATTATTCATTCCTTGTGCGATTTAATAGATCGTCATCTACTTGGTCAGGAGTAAGTCTAGCAATGAATATTAACAAGCAATTATTTTTGATCTTATTAATGCCACTATTCCTTACTGGATGTGCTGCAGCTGTCATCGGAGCAGGGG
>SMVA01266364.1_pt1 | contig 32529 bp, 36 predicted proteins | sample 2456451 | NCBI WGS metagenome assembly SMVA01 (sample SAMN11095933, study PRJNA526329) | marine sediment metagenome | biome: Marine sediment; feature: Surficial sediment; material: Deep marine sediment; isolation source: Hadal surficial sediment | place: Pacific Ocean | collected 2014-05 | depth... | reverse complement strand
TGGGTCACATAATCGGCACCGCACTCCAGCGCATTGGGACGCAGGTCCGGGTGAAACCGGCCGTGGGCATACCAGGCTTCGTCGATGAGCACTTTAATCCCGCTTTGGTGCGCGTAGTCGATAATAGGCGCCAGGTCATAGTAAAACCCATCGTAGGTGCACGACGTCAGCACCAACAGACCCGCGTCGGGATGGTCATCGATTGCCTGGTAAATGTCTGCTTTGCGCACCGGCCCGTAGAAACCGTATTCCGCCTTGAGCGAGGCATGCAGGTACACCGGCTCAACTCCAAATAAGATAACCGCGTGGTGAATGGACTTATGACAGGCCCGATCGACAATCATTTTTCCGCCGGCGCCCAACATGTGCTGAATGATGACCTTGTTGGCGGTAGAGGTGCCATTGGTGACAAAAAACGTGTGGCTGGCGCCGAAAGCATCCGCCGCGAGGTCTTGCGCCTCCTGGATGACGCTGTGAGGTTCCAGCAGGGAATCGAGCACCTGAACAGACACCGACAAATCGGTGTTGAATATATGCTCACCCATCATCTGGTGAAAATCTGCTACCCAGGGGCTGTCGCGAAGGCTGTCGCCGCCTGAGTGGCCGGGGGTGTGCCAGGCGTCCTTAGCACTGTAGACGTAATCGCGCAGGGTATCGGCAAAGGGAGTGGTGGCTCTATGTTGGATGGCCGTTTGAATCTGCCTGAACAGGTGGTTCATATTTTCATCGTTGCGATCGAGCAATTCTACCGCAAGATCGGGCAGCTCTACCCCATGCTCAACCGCCATAAAAATATCCAGTTCCGCCCGACAGGCCTTTAATTTCACTACCAGATCGGCGGCGTCGGCAATGGTCACAGCGTCAATGACGACCGCCTGCAATAAACCGTCCACGGCAGCCAGCTGCAGCGCCTCCCGCGCGGAGCTTGCGGGAACAAAGCAATACTCGCAGCTCTTACTCGCCACCGTGTCACTGTGGCTACACTCATCGAGTGCACTGACCCAGTGCTCACGCAGCTCATCGCTGGCGCTGACCAGGGCTATATTGGCAACTATATTCGACATTTGGCGAAACTCCGTCAACAGGCTTTTCTCACTTGGAATATCGCCATTTTATGTGCAATATACGGCAATTTAAATGGATAATCTGACGGATTACCGTACTATATCTAGCACTTTAACGGCTTTGGCCTACAAAATGATGAAATTGGACACCGTGGATCAACAATTACTGGACTTGCTGCGATCGAATGCTCGCGCCAGCACCAGCGCCCTGGCCCGCACATTGGGGGTATCGCGCAGTACCGTACAAGATAGAATCAATCGCCTGGAGCGGCGCAAGATTATAGCCGGCTACACTGTTCGCTTTGACGATACCTTTAGTGAGCGCCAGCTTAACGCCCATGTCATGATTCAGGTGAATCCCAAAGCGAGCCACAAAATTGTCGCCGCGCTGGCTCGCATGGCAGCCGTCATGACCGTACACACCGTGAGCGGTATTTACGATCTGGTGACCACGGTCCAAACGGTTAGCCCCCGGGAGATGGACGGCGTACTGGATGAGATAGGCGCATTGACCGGGGTGGAAAAAACGACCACCTCGATTGTGCTAGCGACTAGGTTCCAACGCTAGCGGAGGCGGTTTTTATTTCCTTGACATGAAGAGCGCCAAATAAAAATACATTGGCTAGGTGCCGCCCCAGCGAGCCCCCCGCCGCTGCGCAGAGCTTGTAATACACGGCAACTTCAATCAGGTGGATAATTGCCAGGCCGACCAGGATCCAATAGGAAATTTGACCGATATTACTGTCCTGCATAGTCGTTGCCAGAAGGCCCAGTACGGCATAAAAAACAAGCAGGCTAATTTTTGGTACTGACATAATCGTTCTCCGTGTGTGTTCAGTGCTGGTACGCTTCAGGATCCAAGCGGCGCATTTCTGCCTCTATCCATCGCTCGATCTCCTCCATCAGTTCCCCCGGCTCGCGCCCCTCGGCGGAAATGGGTTGCCCGATGGATACATCAATGATGCCGGGACGCAGGACAAATGATCGACGGGGCCAACAGCGCCCGGAAGCAACAGCAATAGGAATAATATAGGCGTCGGTGGCGACGGCCAGCCGGGAAGCCCCAGCCTTGTAGACGCCTTTTTTACCGCGTTCAATTCGAGTGCCCTCGGGAAACATGATGATCCACTTGCCATCATCCATTAAAACCTTACCCTGCTCGGCCACCTTATTCCAGGCCTGCGCCCGCTGACTGCGGTCGATATGAATCATATCGAGTCGTCCCATGCACCAGCCAAAAATAGGAATCCGCAACAGTTCTTTTTTAAACACATAGGCCAGTGGATGCGATGTCATGCTGGGAAAGTAAAAGGTCTCCCAGGTTGATTGGTGCTTAGGACATAGGATGATCCTGCGCATATCATCCGCCGCGGGCAGGTTTTCCTCCCCGTGTATACGATATTTAACACCACCTACCAGTCGGGCGGCGATAATAATACCGCGCAGGTAAGGCGCCGCGAACCACCACCACAGCGTGTCACTGCGTAGAAACAAGGAACCAAGCACCAAAGCCAGGCCATTGGGAATTACCGACACGGCCATCCATGAAAAGACGAGTATGGATCGCAGTCTATTCATGCGGCTTTCTCTATCTGTACCTTACCTTCAACGCTCTGTAGAAACTCGCCGATATTTTCGAAAGCTGCGTCCGCTTCGGGCAATTGCGGAGTAAACATCTGCCATACATGCACCATGAATGGCCAATGCTGCATCAGCACGGGTGAGCCCGCTGCTTGAGCCTTGGCAATATAACGCCGGGTGTCATCGAACAACATCTCGGCTTCACTGACCTGCAGCAAAACCGGCGGCAGGCCGGACAAATCGCCGCGCAGCGGAGAGACAATGGGGTCGGCGGGTCGAATACGCGACATAAACCATGAACTCCACCACATTAACACTTTTGGCACACGGGCCAGCTTGCCAAACTGCGGTCCCAGCATTGGATCGCTAGCGATGTTGGAGCGCAAACTGGGGGCGGTGAGGGTCGCGTCCACTGCCGGCGAAAGCGCCACCGCCGCGTTCGGCGCACGCAAATTTTGATCCCGCACCCAGGCGATTAACGACAAGGTCAGATTGCCGCCGGCGGAATCACCTGCCACTACCAGGAATTCGCTATCCGCACTGCCCTCGGGGCCGTTTTGTAAAATCCAGCGATAGGCTTCCCGGCAGTCCTGGATACCATCCATGCGGCTATTTTCCGGCATCAGGCGGTAATCAAGTGAGAATACTGCGGCATTGGCAACCTGGGAGAGTTTGTCTGTGATGGCGCGGTGACTTTTGGGGCTGCCTGCAATCCAGGCACCGCCGTGAATATACAACAAACGCCTGTTCGAATTTATCCCCGGCGCCAACACCCATTCGCCGCGCAATGAGCCTTCATGGACAGGACGAAATTCGCTGACAAAGTCCTTGTCGTCACTGGCGGCGTCGAGGTAATCGCGCAGCGCATAGAGTCGGCTCTTGCGCGTACCCCCCGCCATCGCCGAGGCCATTTCCTGTAAGGAGGCGACAACCTCGTGGTGGCCCTCGCTGGGTTGGCCTTCCGACTGCGGCAGAACATTGCTGTCCAGATACGCCATATTTTCGCCACGCAGATAGCGCAGACTAAAGGCAACGAACGCCAGAACGAGTAAAATAAACCAGGCCATTGAGGAAACTCCAAAAGGTTTTGCAGTGCATTAAACCAGAATGTAGCGCCCGGTGAAAACCCCCGGGACTGTACTGGCTGTCAATTCAGGGTAGAATTGGCCTCGAACCGTCAAAATACAAAAGTCTAGCAACGATGCCCTATTCAATCCTCAGGCCCATTTTACTGGTAGCGACGGTTCTCCTAGCTGTTGCTCCCCGAGTGGCCGCCGGGGATATCCGTCATACATTTCATCACCAGAACCGATCACTTGAACTGCTCGTCAGCGACGAGTACAGAGAGCCCATGCAGAGAAATCTGGTGATCTGGGCCGATTATATTTCGCAGGCCCTGCTGCAAGTGTACGGCCGCTGGCCCAGAGAGAACTGGCAGATCCGGGTATCACCGGTGTCCGCCGGCAGCACCGACCCCATACCCTGGGCGCAGGTTCACAGAGGCGCAACCGACACGGTTGAGTTCTATACGTCACTCACGGCCTCGGCAGATGAGTTGAACAACGCCTGGACAAGCTATCATGAAATTTCCCATCTACTCATTCCCTACCGGGGCTGGGGCGATATGTGGTTCAGCGAGGGACTGGCAACCTACTACCAGAATGTTCTTCAGGCCCGGGTGGGCCGGCTTAATGAGCAGGAAATGTGGCAGCACATTTATGAGGGCTTTCGGCGCGGTCAGGCCCAGTCAGAATTTGACGACGTAGACTTGCATACCATGAGCGCGGAGTTGCGACAAAAAGGCGGCTATATGCGCGTGTACTGGAGTGGTGCCTGGTATTTTTTAACGGCAGACCTGCGGTTGCGACAACAATCAGGCGGCAAGCGCACCCTGGACAGTGCACTGGAAAAACTCAACCAGTGCTGCGCCGATCAGAAAATGTCGGTGCTGGAAATGGTCCGAAAACTCGACGAGCTCAACAAACTTCTGTTGTTCCATCCGCTTTATCTGGAAATGGTATCCTCCACCCACACCCCTTCCTTTGAACCCCTGTTTGCCAGCATGGGGATCTCGATTATTAATGACGCGGTACAACTGCAGACGGTGGGACCCGGCGCCAAATTACGCTCGGAGATTGCCGCCCGTAAAAGCCTGTAATTGCTTCGTAGTAGCGGTATACTTAATCGTTTGGTTAGCTGAAAGTAAACTTCAGGGCTTATGCAAACTTCAATTTACTGCGCGAACCTACCCCGCTATCCCGTGCCAGGCCGGTGAAAAAAATCATCACTAAAGCCGATATTCGCGCTCACCTGGAACGGGAAACCGAACACTTTCTCGACGCCGGGGGTCAGGTGGAAAAAATACCCCGGGGCCTCAGCGGCCGCGACGCCCGGGAATCCATGATGCTGCCCTCGCGCAGCCTGTTCATTGAGCCCAGCATCGCCCGCACACCGATCCCCGAAGTCATAGCAGCGATAGAGGCTCGGCGCAAGGCGTTGATCAAGCGCACCCAAGCTCCCAAGCGAAGCCGACTGCCGCGACGGCGACGCAAGATGCTCTATGATGATTTCGGCGAACCCCTGCGGCGGATTTGGATAGACGACTAGCACCGTATAACACATAAAAAAGGGGCCGAAGCCCCGTGTTATACCCCTGCTAATTACCCCAGTCGGCGACGAACACCACCCAACAGGCCCCCCAGGCCCAGGAAGGCAGCACCGACCAGACCAATAATAAACAGTGGGCTTGCCGTAGTGGGCATTTCTATCACTTCCTCTTCGATGATAATGCTATCGATCTCGTCGGGACCATCTTCATCTTCGACGATGAGGGCGAATCTATCTTCAGGAATATAGACGTTCAATTCCTGACCACGCATTAAATCACTGGCTCGATACTGCCGTCCGCCGATTTCAGCGCGCCAGCTGTTATCCAGAACAACACTGCGGCTGTCGCCTTTGCCACCATCGGTGTGTATTGTACGAAATGTCATGCGGTTACCGCGCACGCGGACAACCTCGATACCCACCTTGGCATACATCTTGCCGTTTTTTTCATAAACCGCCACGCAGGATTTGCCCACATCCGGGTTTGCCGCCAACACCTCGGCCGACCAGTTCAGGTCTGCGCAGGTGGGCGCAGCATCCCCTGCCGTCTCTGCAGTGCTGTCGTCGTCCTGGGCCAGTACCTGACCCATTGATAAAGACAGGGCAATTCCCATACCTATTACGAGCTTCTTATTCATGTCAATTCCTCCTTAATGTTGAATGACATTGGTGATGTCGAGGGACGCTGTCACAATAAATCGCTGGGGCGCATGTCCGACAAAATAAAAGGGATAACAAGTGACCAGAGTAACGGTTTGCTGCTGCGTATCACGCAGTAAAGCGGTGTCACTGGCCTCCACCACCTGGGTGGAGTCAACCGTAAATTGCTTGGGGCCTTCAAGGGTCTGCAACAGCATTTTGTCACCGGGGCGCACATCTTTTAGCGCCCGGAAATACCCATCTCGATGGCCCGCGATGCCAATATTTCCACCTTCGTGTGGATAGGACATACCTCGGATCACGCCGGAGCCCCTATCCATTAGCAATTCGGAATCCGTGGGGTAAATGGGGACTTCCAACCCGATGGCGGGAATAGCCAGAATGCCCAATATGGGGGATATCTCGGCACTGAGACTGGACTGGTAATCGGCAATGCGTCCGGGCGCCCACAAGGTGGTATCGGGCGGGGCCGCTTCGGGCAGCGTGCCAGGGGCGATGGTCTCCGCGTCGGTCGGCGGGATCACAAGTGCTGGTTGTTGGGAAAATTCCGCGATATCACTTCTGCGTTGAACTTCCCCCTGGGCAAGCTGCACCGCGAAGAAGCACGCCAGCAGCACGCCCACCGTATAGCAAAACAGCTCTGCGCTCCGTAGAGTTGACGCTAGGAGTTTACCCGGCATGAATAGTTGACTATCCCCTGTTTTCGATCAGTTTCGCGGCCAGCGCGTGAACAATCAATGTATATTCTAGTTGATATTCAATAAGATGCTAGCCTATTTCCAATTCACCAAAACACTGGAGCTCAATGTGAACACTGACATCACCCCCTTCACCATCGATATCCCGGATTCACAGCTCGAGGACTTGCGCGATCGCCTGGCGCGCACACGGTGGCCCGAAGCGGAAACCACCGATTCGTGGGATCAGGGCATGCCTCTCGCCTACACTCGGGAGTTGGCCGAATACTGGGCGGCGGAGTACGACTGGCGGCGCTTCGAGGCGAAACTGAACGCCTGGCCCCAATTCAAAACCGCTATCGAGGGCGTGGACATACATTTTATTCACTGTCGCAGTCCACATGACAATGCCCTGCCCCTCATCATCTCCCATGGCTGGCCCGGTTCCGTGGTCGAGTTTCACAAAATTATTGATGCGCTCACCAACCCGACAGACCACGGCGGTAATGCCGAAGACGCATTTCATGTGGTTGCTCCCTCGCTTCCCGGATTTGGTTTTTCCGGCAAGCCGGTCAACACGGGAACCTCCGTTGATAAAATTGGCGAGATGTGGGGTCAACTTATGGCGCGCCTGGGCTACGAGCGCTATGTCGCGCAGGGCGGCGACTGGGGCAGCATGATCACCCAGAGTATGGGCCAGAGCCAAACCACTCACTGCGCCGGCATCCATATCAATATGCCCATTGTCGCACCCGATCCAGATACCATGGACTCACTCACAGCCGCTGAAACCAGCGCGCTAGAGGGAATGGCGTATTACAACGACTGGGATTCGGGTTATTCCAAACAACAATCAACACGGCCCCAGACCCTGGCCTACGGCCTGGCGGATTCCCCCGTTGGACAGATGGCATGGATTGTAGAGAAGTTCTACGCCTGGACGGATTGCGAGCAGGACGGCGTGAAGCACCCCGAAAATGTCCTGAACAAAGATGAGTTATTGGATAATGTCATGATGTATTGGCTCAATAACACGGCAGCCAGTTCCGGTCGGTTGTACTGGGAAAGTTTTAACAAACCCAACTTCGATCCGATCGAGCTGCCAGTGGGCTGTTCAATTTTCCCCAAAGAAATCTTTCGGTGCAGTGAACGCTGGGCCAAAAAACGCTTTACCAATCTCATTCACTGGAATGAGCTGGATAAAGGCGGCCATTTCGCCGCGCTGGAACAGCCCGAAGTATTTGTTAGGGAGGTACGCGACTGTTTCCGCACCCTACGGGTACCAGGATGAGACCGCCACTGGAACTGAGTAATAAGCTATTTAACCCGTTTGAATCAGACGACATTTCGCCGCCCTTTTCCGATCACTGGCAGGCCAAGCGACGCGTGGCCCAGGCAATACGTGAACTGACCGATGTACTGGTTACCAGCACGCCACCCACCAAAGAACTACACGCCATCGCGGCGAATCTGGAAGCACAGGCCAAAGCGTTCGCCGCCTGCCCGCGGCTGTATGGCATGATGGAATTTTTTCAAGATGGAGGCCACGGCGGTTACGGCGAGGTCAGCCATGAACTCAATGCCCTCGGGGGGTGGAGCAATCCATTGGCACCGGGGCTTAACATGTGGCTGGAGGACAACAAGGCGTACGGAACGCTCAACTGCGGTTACGCCTATGAGGGTCCCCCGGGATTTATCCACGGCGGTTACGTGGCCGCAATCATGGATCAGTTTCTGGGAATGGCTCAGATCGCGGGTAAAAACCCCGGTATGACCGGCACCCTCACCGTGCGCTACCACCGACCCACGCCCCTGAACACCGACCTCCAACTGGAGGCCGAAATCGTGTCCGTTCAGGGTAGGAAGACCATCGTGAAGGGCGAGATCAGGGCTGGCGATACGGTAACCGCCACCTGCGAAGGTTTATTCATCCGGCCCAAAGGGGGAATGCCCACCGGGTAACGTTGAGTTCAGCTCTCTTCAGCGTCTCGATTGGTAATTAGGCTATTGCTAAACGGCGCCGTGGGTTTCTTCTCAATTTCGCCGGATTGATCAGGCGTTGGCTTGGGTGTGACATCAAAGTCCACCTGAGCCGGATTTCTCAAGCTTGCCGGTGGCGCTTCCCGAAATTGCCTAGCGGCCAGCGACTCTGCGGCCGGCGACCCGGCGGCCTCGCCGATCGTCGGCGGGGTCGTGCTGCTACCGATAAACGCGAGGTACTGCAAATGCCCCGGCGAGTCCGAAGGCACCGCTTGCGGTTCCAGCATACGCGCCTGCTCGGCCAAGGTGCCAGTGCTGTGCCGCTCTGCCGAGTCGTTTTCCGGGGTGAATTCGGGCTCTGCCACCGCGTCCATGTCGTAGGCGGAACTGCTGGCTACAGCCGTAGCCGCGACCTTATCAGGCTCTTCTTCTGCAACTGGGAGGGCCGGTGTTTCCGGCTGCCCCAGGGCGCGTTGCTTAAGCACTTCATTGGCGCAATCTGACCACCGACCAAAATGCGCGGCTTCAACCGGGTCGGGCATACTGTGCTTTTTAAAGGCCTGTTGATCCGACATAAAACGCTGTTTTACCGCGCGATAATGATAAATATGATCTTCAGTCTGGAGTGGGACAACGTCTGAATTGCTGCGCAGAATCAACATCTGTGGGGGTAACTGGCCCTGCAGACTGTGCAGCAGATCCGCCAAAAAGCACAGGCGAAACGCCGAACCCAGCGTGGTTTTAAGCTGGGTATCGCAGGGAATATAGAGGTAATTACCCAACTCCGAGTAGCCGCTGGTGCGCATGAGCAAATTGGCCGAACCCGATAGCGGCCCTACCGCCAATTGACCGTTGATAATAAAATCGACACCGTGGCGCATGGCCGCCAGGGTTGCGATGCGACGCGCGGCTTCATCGGCCTGCCATTCAATCAACATCACATCCTTGCCTTCATCTTGCAAGGTCGCCGCCAATTCGTCCTGGGGTTCGAGCACCTCAGCGGGAGGGGAACTGCCCACATCAGGGGGAACGCCATGCTCCGGGTTCTCCAGCGTCAGGCGCTCCATCCAGCAGGCAAACGGTGACTCCCGATACAACACAATGTCTTGCGAGGTATAGATTATTGACTGATCTACGCTGTAGCGATACATAGACTATTCATTCTCGAGAGCAGGGTGGACCCTATCGGTAATATAGTGAAGCATATTATCTGCGGCGCCTTCACTCAACATCTTTTAGTAGATAATCGCTCCGCCAACCAACGTTCTCTCTACCGTCAGCTCTCTCATCGCCATGGGATCGTCCAGGGGATTGCCCGATAACACGATCATATCCGCGTATTTGCCCGGTTCCAGGGAACCGCGATTGTCCTCCTGAAACACCTGCCAGGCAGCATCGATGGTCACCGCGCGCAGGGCCGCCATCACCCCAACCCTTTGCTCCGGCCCCAACACATCGCCGCCATAGGTAATTCTGTGCACCATGCTCCACACCGCCTGCAACGGCAACATGGGGGTCACCGGGGTATCCAGGTGGGAGCTGTAGCGCAGATTGACATCCTGGGCCCACTTTGCCGGGCTCATAATTGCCGCGCGCTCGGGACCCATGAAGATATCCCGGTGGCGATCACCCCAATACCAGGTGTGGGCGGAGAAGAAGCTGGGGGTAATCCCCAGGGCCTTCATGCGCGCGATTTGATCAAAGCGGGCCATCTGGGAATGAATCAGAATCAGGCGGGGGTCATCGACCGGGTGCTTCAGTTGGGCCGCCTCAAAGGCATCCAGAACATCCTCAACAGACTGGTCGCCATTCGCGTGGATGGCAAGCTGGTAACCGGCCTTATGCAGGGCTTCCACCTTTTCAAACAGCGTGCCTCTGGCGATGCTTGGATAACCCGTATAGGACGGATCGCCCTGGTACGGGGTGTGATAAGGGTGGCTGAGATAGCCGGTAAAGCCCTGTATGCTGCCATCGGCGATAAGTTTTACCGGACCCATGGTCAAGCGTTCACTGGCGAAGTCTGCCGGCTGGTACTCGCCGTTGAAGAGATCCTCCCCATATTCCATTTCCATGGGAAACAACACCATTCGCATGGGAATAATCCCGAGCTTGATGAACAGGGAAATACCCTGTGCCAATTCGGCGTTAACCCCGCCGGACTGGGCAGTGGTGACGCCGCGCGCAGCATACTCGTTGGCAGCAATTTTTATCATTCGATAGGAATCGAGCAGGCCGACATCATAGATGTGGGCCACCACGTCCCACTGCGCCGCCTCCTGCAGCAGGCCGTTGGGTTCGCTCGAGCCCTCTCTACGGCCGATGACCCCTCCCTCCGGGTCCGGCGTGTTGGCGTCAATCCCAACGGCCTCCAGGGCGAGGCTATTGGCCACCGACATGTGGCCCGAGACATGTATAGCCACGACCGGATGAGTGGTTGATACCTCATCCAATTCTGCCCGGGTGGGGTGGCGTTTCTCCGCCAACAGGGTGTCGTCATAACCCATCGCGATGACCCAGTCACCGGCCGGGGTTCTCTCAGCCAGGGATTTCAGTGCCGCCATCACATCGACCATGGTCTTCTTGTCGCCGATGGGGGGGCTGTTGAGATCTGCATTTATGACGGTCAGCGCAGAGCCGGGGAAATGCCCGTGCGCATCGATAAAGCCTGGCATAAGGGTACGCCCACGCAAATTTGTCACCACCGTGTCATCGCTAATCAGTTTGCGAATGTCTTCGTTGCTGCCCACCGCCTCGATGCGATCGCCGCGAACCGACAGCGCTTGCACGATGCGGTTTTCATCATCCATGGTGAGCACATCACCGTTGATGAATACCTGATGCGCCGGTGGCTGGGGCAGGCGCGTGGCCATCTTGAACAAAACGGTGATGGCCACTGACAACAGGGCGAACACCAGTAGTGTGGTCTTCCACTTCATAGTAATTCAGTCTCTTAAACAATTTCCGCAGGAAAAATCAGGCGGCCACTGGCCCCATGAGCAGATCTGCCAGTCGCTTGCGATGCCAGGCTGCATCCCCCCACAACATCTGACTGTGTTTTTGCCGTTTGAAATACAAATGAACAAAACACTCCCAGGTAAAGCCGATACCGCCGTGATATTGCACGGCCCGACTGGAGGAGAACGCCGCTGTTTCACTGGCGGAGGCCTTGGCCATATGGGCAAATTTCACAGCGTTCTCTGGCTCGCTGTCGATGGCACAAGCCGCGTTATAGACCAGTGACTTGGTCTGGTCTATCTGCACCATCACGTCCACCAGCGGATGTTTCACCGCCTGGAAAAACCCCAAGGGATGGTCGAACTGCTTGCGAGTGGAGACGTAGTCCACAGTTGTCTGGAGTAGCCACTCCGCTGCGCCTGCAATGTCCGCGCTCTGCACCGTCCAAATAGCGGGGAAAGCCTGGCTTAGCGCGGCAATACCGTCGGCGCTCACCTCCTGGGCCGCCACGTCGGCAAAAGTGACGTGGGCCTGGTCTCGGGTCAGATCGACAATGGCATCAGGGGCGATGGTCACACCCGCCCCATCTGCGGCCACCCAATACAAGGAGAGACCCTCGCCAGTGCGGGCACTGACCAATAACTTGTCGACCTTGCGCGCGTCCTGGACAAACCAGGCCGTACCGTTGAGCACACCGTCTTTGGCAACAACATCGGTATCGGCGACATTCCACGAACCCAGTTCATTCGTTATTGCCAGGGTTGCCGATTGCCCTTCGGCTATTTCAGCCAGCGCTGCCTCCCCCGTAGTTCCGCAGGCAGCCAACACATAGGTACTGTTAATGGTGGCGAGCAGCGGACAGGGGAAAGCCGCCCTACCCAACTCCTCCGCCAGACCGGCCACGGCAACCGCCGGCATACCAATACCACCCGCCGCCTCGGGCACAGCGAGCATGGTCCAGCCCAGATCGACCATTTGCTGCCAAATTTCCCGATCCCACAAGCTTTCGGACATGCGCTCCGGGGTGGGGTCAACCGCGACCAGGGCGTGCAGTTGATCGGTGGGTAACTTCTCTGCAAAGAATTTTCGGGCGGATTCCTTCAACAAAACCGCTTCTTCGCCGAAACCAAAATTATTGGGTTGTGCCATTTATAATTACTCCCGCTGAGCGTCTTATTTCGATTTCGGCATACCCAGGACACGTTCGCCCAGGATATTTCGCTGCACTTCACTGGTACCGGCGGCGATAGTCATGCCGTAGGAATTCATATATGCCATGGGCCACTGCCCACCTGCCGGGGCGTTTTCATCCCCAAGATACAAAGAGGCGCTGGCGCCTTCAACCTCGACGGCGATCGCCGCAGTATCCTGGGCAATTTCGCTGCCCAGAAGTTTGTATTGCAGCAGCAGACGCATGGGATGATCCAGCAATGCGGGAACCCGAGTGCGCCGCTGATTTTGTTTGAGGCCCTCCTCCCGAATTACCTGGCGCATTATTCTATCTCGCAGCAGGACATCATCCGATGCCAGTTTCCCATCCCGGGGAGATTCTTTGGCCAACTGTATGAGATTGGTCGCGTTGGTGGCGTGAGTGGCCTTGCTTTTTAAGCCGCCCGATCGCGGTGTTTGCAGCTCTGCCGCACCGCGCTCGTGCAGCAGCGTGGTCATGGCCACCTGCCAGCCTTTACCCAACTCATCTAGCCGGAAGCTGTCGTCCACCTCGAGATCTTCAAAGATGACCTCGTTGAAGCCTGTTTCCCCGGTTATCTTAATGAGCGGGCGTACCGTAACGCCCTTGCCCAGCGCCGAGGCAATGGGCACCACAAAGTAGGACAGACCGTCATATTTGTGCGACTTGTCGGTGCGCAGCAAAATAATCATCCACTCGGCAAAGTGGGCTAAGGAGGTCCACACCTTGTGGCCATTGATGATCCACTTGTCGCCCTTCTTTTCGGCGAATGTCTGCACGCTGGCCAGGTCAGATCCCGCCTCCGGCTCACTAAACCCCTGACACCAGATGTCTTCGCCGGAAAAGAGCCGCGGCAGCAACTCCTGTTTGAGCTTTTCCTGGCCGTGGTAGAACACGGTGGGGGCCGCCATACCCAGGCCAATCACATTGGGCAAGAAGGGGGTTTTAGCGGCAATCATCTCCACATTGGCAATCGCCTGGCAGTCTTTGCGCCCACCGCCGCCCACTTCTACGGGATAATCACAGCCTATCAGCCCGGCATCATAAGCCGATTTTTGCCAGGCCTGCAGGTAGCTCAATTGTTCGGGGGTCATGATTTCAAGTGGGGTGAGGGGCAGTCTCACTGGCGGTTCTGGGGGACGGTTATCTTTTAACCAGTCTCGAGCGTAGGTGCGAAACTCGGCCTGTTCCGCGGTATCTTTGTTGGTACTTTCTGACATGGCGCGCTCCCCTGAATGTATTCGTTTTGTATCGTAAACGGTGAACAATTCTACCCATCGCGGACACATCGCGAAAGACAAAACCCATCTGTGCGGAATTTTTTTAGTAGTGAGGGGGTGGTTGATCAAGCGCAGGAGCGGCAGCTTGATCGGCGTTTGCCCCCTGCTCATCCTGGCGCGCCTTGAGCAACTCGACTTGCCTGCGCAGGGTGAGTATCTCTTGCTGTTGCAGGGTGAGTGCATCGTTCAAGGCCTGCAGGGTGTCTTCCTGGAACGCGAGTTGGCTCTGGACGTCAATTAATTCCGCCGATAACTTGTCAAAATCGCGCACCGCAGCTTACCTCCCCATAGATTGACGCCCAGAGTACCATTATCTCAGTCGCAAAAGTGGTACCCTGCCCCCACACCCTTGGCCAACTCCAGATACGCATGAAAAATCGATCCTCACGCCTGGTTTATTCCACCGAATCCGGCCGACATTGCCCCCAATGCCTGCGCACCATGAAGGACTGCGTCTGCGGTAAAGACCGCCCCGCAGGTCTGGGCGACGGCGTGGTTCGACTGCGCCGGGAGACCAAAGGGCGCGGCGGCAAAGCCGTGACCACCATTAGCGGTATCCCTTTGTCGGGAGCGGAGTTAAAGACCCTGGCCAAAGCCCTAAAACAAAAGTGCGGTGTGGGCGGTGCCATTAAAGAGGGCAACATAGAAATCCAGGGGGACCAGAGAGACACGCTCCAGGCCGAACTCGAAAAGCGCGGCTATCAGGTTAAACAGGCCGGGGGCTAGCATACGACAATGGACAGGATGATTACTCTAGGTAGAGCTTACTCGTTGGAAGTGACCAAGCGCATGGACTTCGGCGTTTACCTGAATGCCGACAACCTGGGCAGCATATTACTGCCGCACAAACACGCGCCCACCGATGTTTCCCCCGGGGATGTGCTGGAGGTCTTTCTCTACCTGGACTCGGAAGATCGGCCCGTGGCCACCACCCAGCAGCCCAAAGCACAGGTAGGTGAATTTGCCTACCTGGAAGTACTGGCCTGTACCGATGTGGGGGCTTTCCTGGACTGGGGGCTGGACAAGGACATTTTGGTCCCCTTCTCCGAGCAGCACCGGCCGATGGCGGTGGGCCGCTACTATTTGGTCTATCTGTACTTAAACGACATCGATGGGCGGATCACCGCCTCCTCCAAAATCGACAAATTTCTGGATGATGACACGCCCCACGAGTTCGTGGCCATGCAGGGCGTAAACTTGATCATCGCCAACAGCACCGACCTGGGTTTCAAGGCAATTATCAACCACAGCCACTGGGGCGTGCTGTATAAGAACGAAGTCCATCAGCGCCTCAGCTTCGGCCAGAGTATCGACGGCTTTATCCGGCGCGTCCGACCCGATGGCAAAATTGACCTGAGTCTACAGGGCGGCCAGCAAACCCGGGACAAGCAAGCCAACATCATCATGCAGTATTTGCGCGAACATGAGGGTTTCGCGGCGGTTCACGATAAATCCGACCCACAAATCATCGCCAAACTGTTCGGCATGAGTAAGGGCGCGTTCAAGAAGGCCATTGGGGGCCTGTATAAGCAGCGGGTCATTGATATCGAACAACAGGGCATCCGACTGCTCAAACCTTCCGACTAAAAACCGAATTTTCCGGAACTTGCGCGGAGAAACAGGTATTAACCCCTCACATTTCAGGAATTTGTCCACGGTTACCTGTTTCCTCCCCCTCCCGCCAGGAGTAAAAATGCTCAGTTACGTGCCTTTCCCAAAATATTTGTGAAATAAGCCCTGCAAACTGTTATTTTCATTGGACTTATTGATTTTTTATGTTAAAAAGTTAGTCGTGAGTGAGGAGAGTGCGGGAACCGGTGCTCAATGCCAGCCCCGCAATAATAACCGAGCCACATATAACCATAAGTGAAATGTAATATCTGACGGATTTTGTCATCCCTGCGAGGAAGTAGGTTATGTACGTGACCGCAGAACACCTGAGAGATCAGGTTATTCAACCCACGCTCAAGTACCTTGGCGCGTGGAGCCAAACCATCGAATCAACCCTGCTAGAAGCGGCTGTCGACGCGCCCGATCTGGGGCTATTCTCCGATGTAAAGAACGGCCTGGGCATCTTTCATATCACGGCGGCACAACACCGTGATATTTGGGATCGCTACCTGGCGTTCAAACCGGAGATGGCCAGCCGGATAAGAGGGTTGGCCAGCCAACGCGCTTTTTTAACCGACCCCGATAGGGAATTGCAGACCAATCTCAGTTACTGCACTGCTATCGCCTGGTTGCTTTATCAAAGAGCGAATATAGGCACCAAGAACGAGGTGCCCCACGGCAAGATGGCAATAGCCTGGTAGACCGGCGTCAGGCGAGACTAACTCGCCCAGCGCTGGATAGTGCCCTCCACTGGGGCAGGTCTTCTGGCCGGTCTATATCTGACAGCGTTGATAACTGGCACCACCCACTGCCCTCCTCCACGATACGCTGCACCGTTTCGGTAAATACCTGCGAACTTCCCCATGAGACCCCGGCAAATATAGCCGCCTGAATCCGGGTCGTGCCGATCAGCACATAGCCGCCATCCGAAGCCGGGCCCAATACCAACGGCTGGGTATCCAATGCTGCAATCGCCTTTTGGAGATAATCGCTATCAATGGCGGGGCAGTCGCTGCCCACGAGAATCACCTTGCGATAACGGGCCAGGCCGTCTGCCATGGCACTGGCCATGCGCTCACCCAGGTCGGCACCACGCTGGCTGTACAATGTGGTAATTCCCAGGGTTTCACAGCGCTCAAATACCGCGTGATCGCGGCCACCGGCAATCCATAGCTCCACATCCGCCAGTTTCGCCTCACACAGGCTGCGACAGGTCCACAGCAGCAGGTCACTGTGCAGGGAACAGGCTTGCCTGGCACTCAGGGCAGGTTGCATGCGGGTTTTTACCGCGTCGGCCCTGGGTTCCCGGGCAAACTGGATAAACAGCACATCACCTCGATCAGTGAGCACGGTAGTGTTCCCGTAAACAGCGGGGGGACACGCCGAGAAAATACGCCAGTCGCAGGCTCCACATGCGCACAATGGTGCTCACCACACCGCGCTGCTCCCACCGCCGGCTAGACGTCTCTACTGCCTGTGATATGACCAGTGGCGGCGCTTCTCTGCGCAGGCGCTTGCAGTACTCAATATCTTCCATAAGGGGAATCGCTGCAAAACCACCTGTTTGCTCAAACAACTCGCGCCGAATGAAGATCATCTGATCACCGGTGGCTATCCCGCTTACCCGTGAGCGCAAATTCATCGCGCGTTCAATGGTCCTGAACATCCAGCTCGAGCCACTGAGCCGAACCCTGAAGAAGCCCCATTGCGGCCCACCGGCCAGACATTCCTGCAACTGCGCCGCAGTTATCGTGGGCAGAGTATCGGCGTGCAGGAAAAAAATATAAGCGCCGCTAGCAATCCTGGCGCCCGCGTTCATCTGCACAGCCCGCCCCGGCGCGCTGCTAAGCAAACGGCTACCGGCAAGCCGTGCTGCCATGACAGTGCCGTCGCTACTACCGCCATCCACAACCACGCGCTGGCTGTCGGGAAAATCCGACGCAAGCTTTTCCAGCAGCGGGCCAATCACACTCGCTTCATTGAGCACGGGGATGACAAAGCTGATGGTTGCCAGAGACACTACTCCAGCGCACCACCGCAACTACTGCCTTGGCCCGCGGTACAGCCGTAGCAATGATCGCCGGTGATCACCGAACAATTCTCCAGTTCGGCGGGTGTGCCAAGGTCGGAAATATGCCGACGGCGACGGTCGGTGCCGAGTAGCGGCAATTCCAACATCTGATTAAAATCGCAGTCGTACAAATAGCCCTGCCAGTCAACGCTCAACAGATTTTTACACATGACGGTGGCGAGATTGTTTTCACTGAAGCTATTGCGCAACAAGTCCATATAAGACACATACTGTCCCTGCGCCAGCAGCACGGCGCCAAAGCGCTTTATGGGCATATTGGTGATGGTGAATAACTGATTAAAATGAATGCCAAAACGGGCGCTCAGTTCTCGTTTGTAGTCGCCCTCCAGCGTCTCTTGCGGGGGCGGCAACACAGGACCAAGGGGATTGTAAACCAGGTTCAGGGTCAGCGAAGGGTCGACCCCGTAACCCAGGCGGTTCAGCCACTGAATAGCTTCAATACTGTCATTGAACACGCCCTTACCGCGCTGCTCTTCGACATTGCTCTTGGAGTAACAGGGCAACGAGGCTACCACCTCCACCTCTTGCGCGGCCAGAAACTCCGCCAGGCCCTGCTGCCCGGGTTCAAATAAGATCGTAAGATTACAACGATCGATCACTTGCACGCCCAGCTGTCGCGCCGCGCTGACCAGGTAGCGAAAATGGGGGTTCATTTCCGGGGCGCCGCCGGTTAAGTCCAGGGTGTGAATATCGCTACGCTTGAGGAACGCCAGAACCTCATCGATGTTCTGCAAGTTCATCAACTCGGTGCGGGTGGGGCCGGCGTTGACGTGGCAATGGACACAGCTGAGATTACACAAATACCCCAGATTAACCTGCAACACACTGAGCTCACCGCGAACCACCGGCGGGAAATCAGACTCCAGCAATAAAGGGCGTGTATCCATCATTGCCGAACACTCCCCAAAATAATGAACAATTCTAGTACACCGCCTGTAGTTCAGCGGGCGTCAGCAGGCTGCGATCCGCCCCCAACAGGTGGTGAAACACCGCATTATAGGACAACACCGCCTGCACATAGTTGCGCGTCTCCTTGTAGGGAATGGTCTCCACCCAGATTTCAACCGGGACTGTCTCCCCCGCTTTGTTGCGCCAGAGGTCGACCCGGTGTGGCCCCGCGTTGTAAGCGCTTAGCGCCAGCACCCGGTTACCGGCAAAGCGGTCTAACAATTGTCGGTAGTAGGCGCTGCCGAGCAGGACGTTGTGATCTACTTCGTATAAATCTGATTGCCGGTGGGCTACACCCAATTTGGATGCCACTTGTTTGCCGGTGGCGGGCATGATTTGCATCAGCCCCCTGGCCCCCGCCGGCGACCTCACCTGGGGGTAGAACGCGCTCTCGCGGCGCGCGATTGCCATTAGTTCTGTTTTGGGCACATTTTGCAAGGTGGCGTGGCGCTCAAAGGTGTCCTGGTAGGGCATGGGGAAACGTAAATCCAATCTATCCACGGCTTTTGCCCCGTTGGCCGCATCGATCGCCATTCGATGCCAGCCCTGCTGGGCGGCATAGGAACCCAGGGACTCCTGGGTGGGCCGGTCTGAGTCTTGCAGAATCTTGAGCCACTCCGAATGTGCAGCGCCCTGCTCGCGATGAAAGTAGAGTTCCTCAATACGCAATACGCCCGGTAGCTGAGCAACGGGTGATTCGGATGGGGCCTGCTGGGTCGCAGCCGCTGTCGCCGTATTGTTAAAGGCATAGGGCTCACCCAGTTTGTCCGCCGCCAGAAAACCGTAATAATCCCTCTCCTGGGCCAGCAATACCAGGTGCTCTCTGGCCTGCTCTGCCTGTCCCAGGCGTTCCAGTGAAATGGCTTGCCAGTAGCGCCAGACATTGGCCTTGGCCCGTTGTTCGGACAACAGGGGCAAGGTGCGGGCCAGCCCCGTCCAATCTTGTTCGCCCAGAATCCAGCGCAATCTGATCTCAATTAATCTGTCATCGTCGAGACGCACCAGCGCCTGCTCCAGCCAGGGCACAGCCGACTCCGTACGGGCGAACAAACTGCGCAAGGTAATGGCATATTCAACACGGTGGATCTGGGATTCGCTAAAGCTCAGCTGAGTTTGGTATTGGCGCCAAAACTCCAATGCCTGGTTCGGGTTGTAGCGCGCCAGATAAGCCAAACCATAACTGGCAATATCACTCGAGTAGGGACTGGACAGTGGCAGTGACTGGCGTCGCATACGGTCGGGTTGGCGGTACACCGCGAGTAATTTATCCGACCAGGGGGTCAACTGGGCACTGCCTTTCCTCGCCACGTAGGTCATGAGGGACCGCTGTCGCGACTCGAACGCCGCTAACAGCCGCGCCCAAACCACTTCATCCGTCAGTTCGCCCGCTTTAAGCCAGGCCGAGAACAGGGGATCACACTCCTTGGGCCGGGATTGACCATACACCCACAGACGCTCGGCACCCTCCCAGGCGACGAGGGTATCGCCCGCGCTGAGTTTAGCCCGAAAGTAATAGCACTTAAGCTCGATTTTATTGGGCTCATTCGGCATGACCAGCAGAAAATCCTTCCATCGCCGGTCTTTACCGGCACGCGTCAGGTAGATGTTGAGAAACCGGTTGGGCAACGGAGTATCTTGACTGAGATCTATAAAACGTCGGGCCTCTGCGGGCCTAACACGCCGGGGTTGGCCGCTCAGCTTGTAGTAGTCGAGGTATATGGCCAACGGGTAGTCATCCAGATTGGCGCGCAGCTGCTCATACCGCGTCCAGCCGCCGCGTCGAATCGCGGCGGTGGCCTCCTCGTAGTCTGCCCTGGCTGACCGCAGGGAACCCACCACGGCATCCACGTTTGAGGTCGCCGCCACACTGGCCGCCAATAAATGCCACAACAGATATACAAAACTCACCCGGTACCGCAAGGAAACTACCCCATATTACACCCAACTGAAACTGCGGTTAGAGTGATACGCCGCGCGGGAGATTGCAATAGTGCAGCGCTAAATTTCTGCTTGAATCCCGATCGAACAATCGCTAAAACAACAGGCCGAGGGTCGGCACCTCAATCGTGGCGTAATCCAGAATGATTTCACGGCGCTCAATAAGGTAACTGCCCTCCTCTGCCTGCTCAATCAAGACATCACGGCGCTGGCCGCTGTAGACAAAGCTGTCGCTGGACGGGCGGGCATAGTACAGATGGAAGTTACTGATCACGGACAACCGGTCGCCCTCGCTGGCCATCAACTCCACATTGCCTACCATTCTGCGGGTGCGCGCCGGAGGGTTTTCCGACCAGGAATTGGCTTTATAGGCACGATCCACCCGCAGCATCAGGTGCAGGTAGGTCTCCTCACGCAGCGGACAGCCCATAGAGTCCGAATTTTCCAGTTCCCGCTCAAGGCCAATCATGCTCTCTTTGCCCCGCGCCCGATTGTCGACCTGGACATTGGTTCGCGCCGGAATACTGTATTGAATATCCGGGCTGATCAAAGTCAGCCATTGCTGGTACTGCCGACTGTCGAGCAATCGCGCTTCCTGGTAATAGAAGCGCTCCAGTGCTCTTTGTTGGTGAGGGGTCGTCAATAACGCAGTGTCGCCCAGGAAATCACTCATGGTTGCCCCTCCACTGCCTGCAGTTCGTCCCGCCAGCGCTGGAAAAAAGACCGCGCATAAAACTCATTGGCAGTGACGCTGACCAACCCGGGCAAATCCGGGTGGGGCTTTTCCTCTCCCAGACCGAGGCCATAGAAGTAGGGCTTGTCGTCGGCAAAATCGATGTTGCTGCCGATGAATTGCTGCGACCACACCTCGGAATCCTCCTGCTCCAGAATGCCGGCGGGGCCAAAGAACGAGCTGTAGTTGGTACGCAATATTTTTTTTATGTTGTCGGGGGCATCTGCTGGCACCACCGCCCAGGACCAGTACTCTACCTTGCCGGGCCCGCGTGGGTGGGACACTTTGAACGAGGTGTTAGACCACAAGAAGGACAAGTTGGGATAGACACCGTAGGTCAGCCCCTTCATACGCGCGCGAATGTCGCCGACCCGCTCAGCGGCCTTGGCCTGAACCTCCCGCAGGTACTCCTGCACCTCAGTGCCGCCTAACAACCCGGCCAGGCCCTCCATGCCCCAGGCAATCTCGTCGATGGGTGAATCTTCCGGCATCAGCCGAAATGTGGCGCCGTGACCGGGGGCTGTCACCACGCTATAGCCTAATTTCTCAATAAGGTCCTGGGCCTCTCGGGGAACAATTGAACTGTGCAGGAAGGCGCCGTGATTGACATCGCCCAATTGGTTCTCCACCGGCAATTTCCAATTGGCGTTAATCAGCCAACGATGAGGGGCGCCCATAAATTCTATACCGCCGGGAAAACGTTGGAAAAAGGCATCGAGATAAAACCGCATATCTCCCAGGTAATCTTCCAGCGGTATGTTGGCCTCGTCAAAACTGCCGAAGATCATTCCTCGCCAGGACTCCACTCGAGGCACGCGCTTTAGACCCAGCAGGCTTTTATCGGGTTTGTGCTTGACCTCACTCTCCTGCGGTATCGTCACCAACTCGCCCTCAACCGTATACGACCAATTGTGATAGGGGCAGACAAAGCGTTTGGTGTTGCCGTGATCTGCCCGACACACCGGCAGGCCCCGGTGGGAGCAGCTGTTGATATTGGCGTATATTTGCCTGTCCTGGCCGCGCGACAGAATGATGGGCGTTTCGCACATATAGGCCTGCACAAAGTCACCCGGGTTTTTAATCTGGGACTCATGGCCCAGAAATAGCCAGGCTTTACCGAAAATACCCTTCTTCTCCAGTTCATACACGCCCTGGCTGGACCAGCAGCGCCGACTGATCAAAGAAGCCTCCTGATTCACTAAATCAGCGATTCGATATGACAAAATTCACTCCATTTATTATCAACCATTAATATTTGGTAAGTATATACGCATCTATATCGAATTTTCGAGTGAAATCTGCTATTTTTTGCTCATAATTTAACAATCAAGTATTAATTTATGGCAACGCAACCCGATATTCCCCCAAAACGATCCAAAGGGGAGCTCACCGCCCAGCGAATTATGGACGCGGCTGAAGATCTTTTTTCGACCCAGGGCTACGACGGTACGAGCCTGCGCCAAATAGCCGAACAGGCAAAAATCAGGGAACCCGGTCTGTACAATCATTTCAGCGGCAAGCAAGCGCTGTATGAAGCGGTGCTCCACCGGGCGTTAAACCCCATGGCTGAGGCCCTTGGCGAACATCTGGGCCGCGCATCGGGGTTACGGGATTATACCGACCTGCCCTCGATCATGACCGACCTGCTCCTCGAGCACCCACAAATCGCGGCCCTGTTTCAACAGGCGCTGCAGGGCAGCAGCGACTCGGTTGGCAATCAACTACTGCGTGGCTGGCTGGACAAGCTGTTCAATCAGGGAATATTGAGCCTGGGGGATTTGCACAATCCGGCAGACAGCGATCAAGACCAGGCTGCCCTGGCGATCAATGTTATCGCAATGTTCAACCTCACCACCGGCTATTTTCTCTCGCAGCGGGCCTTTGATTCGATGGCCGACGGGGATCTGCAATCGCCCGACAATATTGCGCGACAAAAGCGCCTGTTGCACCGAGTCATGCGGGCGATGTTGATCAGCTGAGTTACTCCATCGACGGAATTATTTTACCGAGACACTATTGAACTACAAAAAACTCAAAGAAGCAGAGGCCAGTTTTCTGCAACGCTACCCGGCAGGGTTTGCGGACCCGGGTATGGCGTCGATCAAGAAAAAGCACGATATCGATAAGTTAGCCGAATTTGCCCAGCAGAGCCTCACCACTGCAAACTTCAACCGTCCTGAGTTTATCGCCGAGACCCTGGTAAAGATTGTCAGCAGATCGTCCATGGTCTCACGGTTTGAAAAACCCAAATTCCGCGACTTCATCAAATCGTTGCACTCCCATGAAAAGCAGGCACTGGCGGATGCCTTCGAAAAGCGCTTGTATGGCAGGCAAAAACAGCGGGGGTTTGAAGAAATCCTCGGCATGCTCAGTCATCATCGACTCGCTAAATGGGCAGTGATTTCGGTTGTGCCGTTTTATTTTGCCCCCGAAAAAGAGGCCTTCGTAAAACCCACCACAGCCAAGGGAATACTCGCCTACCTTGAAGTTGACGATTTGGTGTACAAACCAACGCCTACATGGGCTTTCTATCGAGGCTACCTGAATCTTCTGCGCGACATCAAAAAGCAGGTATCGCCCTCGCTGTCACCCAACAACGCAGCGCTGTCCGGGTTTCTAATGACCAGCATTTAGTTCACTGCCTTTGGGGGATTGAAGGCGGGGCTTGCCTTCTGTCTTTCGCACCCTGATAATTCGCTGCTTCAAAAATCCGCCCTTAGCTCAGCTGGATAGAGCGTCCCCCTCCTAAGGGGAAGGTCTCAGGTTCAAATCCTGAAGGGCGGGCCATAAATAAGGGTTTTTGGGGTTAATACCCACTAACATAAAAATCTGTAAGTCCACAGTAAGTCCAAAACACTCAATTTTTCAGGCTGACAGGAGTTTCACAGACTCCTTAGCGGCTACAAGGGTTTCTCAGGCTAAGAGGTAATCAATGCGTGAGGCACTTTCCATCAGATGCGGCCATTCACTGGCCAATTACCACTCAACTGGTAATCTCACTACGGGCTTCGGCTTAGGCACCCACCCAGGGTTGTACGTCCTTGTCTCTGGGTGCCGCTCTTGCCCCCGGTGGCCCCTAAATAAACAGTCGCTAATGCGTACCACCAAATTCAAGGCCAGATTTGACCGCTTCTTCTAACCTGATCACGATTGACCTAATCCCATCCTCCAGTGCCTGGCCCTCTGGTGAGTCGCATTGATACGATAACCGACAATCCTCTATGGGGCGACGGTTGGGGTTGGGCGTTGTACAAGCCGAATGATCGCGGCAAAAACGTCGCAACGAACTACAAAGTCGATTGCCTGGGTTGCCACGTTCCGGCCAAAGACAAGGATTGGGTATATACGGAAGCTTATCCGACGCTGAGCCCGGAGCAGTAGCCGTATCAAACTGTCGGTGAACAATTTGACCTGAAAAATCCACAGCCTCCTCTCGCTTGAGCCTTCCAACTCTGCCGCCCTGGGCTCCAAGCCCAGATCGGCCATCATTATCAAACCGTCCACGCTTTTGAGATTTCACGCTGCGCTCAAAACGATCCACATTTTCTATAGCAACGGTGGCGGGCAAACTTACGCGTCCTTGAGATCGCCATGCACAGGGAATTTTTTATGCCGCGGCAGCGATCTCCTTGATCCGGGCCACCACGGCACGCAGGCCATTGCCACGGATGGCGGAGAGGTGCTTTAGCAGGTCCAGCGATTCGAAATAGCTGTCGATATCGAATCCTAGCACCTCGGTGGGGGCCTTGTTGTTATAGGCGGCCAGCACAATTCCGAGCAGGCCTTTCACGATGAAAGCATCACTGTCGACGGCCATTTGCAGCTTGCCGTCTTCCAGCCAGGTCTCGATCCACACCTGGCTCTGGCAGCCGCGCACCAGGCGGTCTTCCGTATACAGTTCATCCGGCAGGGTCGGTAATTCCTTGCCGAGATCAATGATGTACTTGTAGCGATCCTCCCAGCTGTCGAAAAAGCCGAGAGTGTCGAGGATATCGTCACAGCTGATACTGTGGCCGAAAGGACTCTGCGGGTAACTCATCCAGGCACCTAGAAAAACATTCCGGTTTCGAGCTGGGCCTCTTCCGACATCATTTCGCGGCTCCAGGGAGGATCGAGTACCAGTTCCACTTCTACTTCCTTGACGTTGGGCACCAGGGCCACCCGGTATTCCACATCCCCCACCAGTACCGGCCCCATACCGCAGCCCGGCGCCGTCAGGGTCATGACGATATCCACCCGGCCGGCATCCTGGTCGATATCGACTTTGTAAATCAAGCCCAGGTTGACGAGGTCAACGGGGATTTCAGGATCGTAAATGGTGTGCAGGGCCTCCCAGACCTGCTCCTCGTAGATGCTGCCGTCGGGGCAGACTTCGAACTTGAGGGTCAGCGGTTCCAGGCCCAGTGCATCGGCATCAGTGCCGTCCACGCGCACCATATTGCCGTTGTACACCAGGGTGTAGTTCCCGCCCAGTGACTGGGTCAGGGTGACGAAGGTATGGGCCGGGATGGTCAGTGCATCGCCCACGGGCACCAACCTGGCAGGGCAATCCCGGGTGGTGGTGAGTATGGTGCGTTCCTGGGCAGTCATGTCAGGCTAATTCCATGGCACAGCAGGCTCATTCGATGCTAAAGCTTTCGCCGCAACCGCAAGCGGAGGTGACATTGGGATTTAAGAACTTGAGAGTGCGGTTGACGCCCTCGCGCACGTAGTCGAGCTGCGTACCGCGCAGTACACCGATGGAATCCGCGTCCACATAGACGCTGACACCGTTGTCCAGCGCTACCGTGATGTCGCCGGTCTCGCTCCCCTCGACTTCCTCCATCACATACATATAGCCGGTACAGCCACTTTCCTTGACGCTGATACGCACGCCGTCGACGCCCTTGGCCTGGGCTTGGGTTTTCAGGTGCTCGGCGGCCTCCGGGGTCACGGAAATAACATCCGTGCTGACGTCAAAGGTTTCTACGGTCATCTTAAATCCTCATTTATCCAAAAAGGCTCTTGGCCTTGCGAATCCCTGCAAACAGGGCTTCCACATCGTCTTGTGTATTGTAAATCGAGTACGAGGCCCGCGCAGTTCCGGGAATACCGTACCTATCCATCAGCGGCTGCGCACAGTGGTGACCGGTACGAACCGCAATACCCTGCTGGTCCAGCAACATGCCGAGATCTGAGGGGTGGGTACCCTCCAGCAAAAAGCTGAAAATACCCACCGAATGAACCGGTGTGCCAATGCGCCGCAGGCCTTCGACCCCCGCCGCCAGTTCCAGGGTGTGGGCCAACAGAGCCATCTCATGTGCTGCCGCGCCAGCTCGGTCCAGTCTCGCCAGGTAATCGATGGCCGCAGCGAGACCGATCGCTCCTGCTATATTTGGGGTTCCCGCCTCGAATTTAAAGGGGAGAGTGTTAAAAGTCGTACCCTCAAAACTGACGGTTTCAATCATTTCGCCGCCACTCATGAAGGGCGGCATCGCATCCAGCAATTCCTCGCGGCCCCAGAGCACGCCAATACCGGTGGGCCCGAACATCTTGTGACCGGAGAAGGTGTAGAAGTCACAGCCCAGGGCCTGTACATCCACCGGCCAGTGGGCCACGGCCTGGGCGCCGTCCAAGAACACCTTTGCCCCGACAGCGTGAGATTTGGCGATGATAGTCTCTACTGGATTAATCGTTCCCAGTGCATTCGACACATGGTTAACAGCCACCATTTTTACGCGATCGTCCAGCAGCCCATCGAGGGCATCCAAATCGATGTCACCGCTGTCCAAGACAGGAATGGCCACTACTTCGGCGCCGCGCTCCGCGCAAACCAGCTGCCAGGGGACGATAACCGAATGGTGTTCCAGGTAGGACACCAGCACCTTGTCGCCGGCCTGGAGATTGGTTCGGCCCCAGCTGTGGGCTACCAGGTTGACCCCCTCAGTCACACCGCGAACCCAGATCACCTGGTGGGGTTCAGGGCTGTTGAGAAAGCGGGCGGAGGTGTTGCGGGCGGCCTCGAAAATTTCGGTGGCGCGGTCGCTGAGTGCATGGGCGCCGCGGTGCACGTTGGCGTTGTCCCTGCGATAGTAATTGGCGATCGCCTCGATCACCGCCTCCGGCTTCTGGGTAGTGGCCGCGTTATCCAGGTAGACCAGTGGGTAGCCGTTGACCTCCTGGTCCAGGATCGGGAAGTCGCGGCGGATAGCGGCGACATCGAAGGCGGGCCTGGTTTCGACTTCCATGGAGGTCATACCAGGTGCCTTGTGAGTTTCGGGTCGCGGGACAGGCGTTTCGCCAGCAGGGGCCTGAGGTAATCCTGCAGGGGTTCCAGGCTCAAGCCATCGACCAGTTCGTTAATAAAGCCGTAGCTGAGCATTACCTCGGCCTCCTCGCGATTAACTCCGCGGGTGCGCAGGTAGTGCAGCATGTTCTCGTCGAGCCGGGCCACGGTGGTGCCGTGGGCACATTGTACGTCGTCCGCGTAAATTTCCAATTCGGGTTTAGTGTAAATCGCGGCGCTGTTGCTGGTCAGCAGGTTCTTGTTGCTGAGCTCGGCCCGGGTTTTCTGGGCATCCGGGTGGATGTGGATACGGCCATTAAACACGGCGCTGGCGCTGTCGCCAATAATGCCGCGGAACACCACATCGCTGCTGCACTGGGGCACAGCGTGTTCGATGCAGGTGTGGTAATCCACGTGCTCGCTGCCGCGCAGCAAGTAGATGCCATTGAGGTCACAGTGCGCACCGGGACCACGGTGCTCGACCACGATATCGATACGTTTCAATTCGCTGCCCAGGGCGAGGTGGAAACTCTCCAGGGTACTGTCCTTGGCGAGGCCTGCGTGTACACCGCCGATGTGCATGGCGCCCGCTTCTTCCAGGTGCAGGCGGTGGTGCTGTAGTCGCGCGCCTTCTTCCAACACTAATTCGGTGATGCCATTAGTAAAGGCGGTGCCACTGCCGGAACAGGCAAAATGTTCCACCAGTGAAGCCTGGCTGTTGGCACCCAACACCACCAGCAGGCGCTGGTTAACAGTGAAGGCTGTTTCGGCGGCGCTGGTCAGCCAGACCAATTGCAGCGGTTGCTCCAGTACGGTACCGGGATCGAGCTGCAGGAATATACCATCGGCCAGGCCGGCATCGTTGAGGTTGGCAAACAGGTGCTTGTCATTTTTTACCACGCTGCCCAGGTGTTGCTGGATCAGCGCCGCTTGTTCCTCGTCGGCATCGACGAAGCGCAGCAGTTGCACCCCGGGCGGCAGTTCGATAAGGGAAAGATCCTCGCACCAGTAGCCATCGACAAACACGAGGCGGCTGCCCCCCAGGGTCGGGAGGGCGATACTCAGCGCGGCGGGATTAACCGGGTTGGGCACCGCAGGAACAAATTCCCGGTCGAGGGGGTGCAGGCTGGTATATTTCCAAGCCTCGGTTTTGCGCGTGGGCGCGGGACTCGCCGACCACAGCTCGCGCCCGGCGGCTTGCCGGTCTTGCAACCAGGCGGGCGCCGCTTGCGCGGTCTGGAGTAGTTTGCCCATGAAATCCGTCATCAGGCGACCTCGTCTTCAAGCCATGCATAACCCCTGTCTTCCAGTTCCAGGGCCAGTGACTTGTCGCCGGACTTGACGATACGGCCGTCGATCAAGACGTGCACATAGTCCGGCTCGATATAGTTCAGCAAGCGCTGGTAGTGGGTAATCAACACGAATGACCTTTCCGGGCTGCGCATTGCATTGACGCCGTTGGCGACCACCTGCAGCGCATCGATGTCGAGACCTGAATCGGTTTCGTCCATGATCGCCAGTGTCGGTTCCAGCATCATCATCTGCATCAGTTCATTGCGTTTCTTCTCGCCACCGGAAAAGCCCTCATTAACGCCGCGTTTGAGGAAGCTCGGGTCCAGGTCCGCGGATATGCAGACTTCCCTGGCCTGTTTCATGAAGCTGACCGTGTCCAGGGGTTCCTCACCGCGCCGCTCACGTACGGCATCCACGGACGCCTTCAGGAACTCCATGTTACTGACACCAGGAATCTCTACCGGGTACTGGAATGCCAGGAACAGGCCCAGGTGCGCGCGCTCCTCGGTTTTCAGTTCGAGGATATTCTGGCCCAATAATGTGGCTCTACCCTTGCTTACCGTGTAGCCCGGGCGACCGGCCAGTACATGGCCCAGGGTGCTCTTGCCGGACCCGTTCGGTCCCATGATGGCGTGCACTTCCCCAGCACCGACATCGAGGTTTAAACCCTTGAGGATGTCCTTGCCGTCAATCTGTACATGTAGATTTTCAACTTTCAACATTTAATCCTTGCTCCTTTAACCTACCGAGCCCTCGAGACTCACTTCCAGCAGCTTGCCGGCTTCCACTGCAAACTCCATGGGCAATTCCTTGAACACTTCCTTGCAGAAACCATTCACGATCATGGAAACGGCCTTTTCCGCATCGAGGCCCCGTTGCTGGCACAAGTAGAGTTGGTCTTCGCTCACTTTTGAGGTCGTCGCCTCGTGTTCCACCACGGCACTCGCGTTGCGGCTCTCTATATAGGGAAAGGTGTGGGCGGCGCACTTGTCGCCGATCAACAGCGAGTCACACTGGGTGTAATTGCGCGCGCCTTCCGCGTTTGGGCCCATCCTTACAAGCCCGCGATAGACGGTGGAACTACGTCCTGCCGATATCCCCTTGGAGATGATGGTGGAGCGGGTGTTCTTGCCCAGGTGTATCATCTTGGTACCAGTGTCCGCTTGCTGCATGTTGTTGGTCAGGGCCACCGAGTAGAACGCGCCGACACTGTTGTCGCCGCGCAATATGCAGCTCGGGTATTTCCAGGTAATCGCCGAACCGGTTTCCACCTGGGTCCAGGAGATCTTGGAATCACGGTGGGCCACGCCACGCTTGGTAACGAAATTGTAGATGCCGCCTTTACCTTCTGAGTCGCCCGGATACCAGTTCTGTACCGTGGAATACTTGATCTCGGCGCCATCCAGGGCGACGAGCTCCACCACCGCCGCGTGCAGCTGGTTCTCATCGCGCATTGGCGCTGTGCAACCCTCCAGGTAGCTGACGTGGCTGCCCTCGTCGGCCACGATCAAGGTGCGCTCAAACTGGCCGGTGTTGGCCTCGTTGATACGGAAGTAGGTAGAGAGTTCCATCGGGCAACGCAGGCCTTTCGGTATATACACAAAGGAGCCGTCGCTGAACACGGCGCTGTTCAGCGCCGCATAAAAGTTATCTTTTCGTGGGACAACCGTGCCCATATACTTGCGCACTAGTTCCGGGTGTTTTTGCACCGCCTCGGAGATGGAACAGAATATGACTCCATCCTCGGCGAGCTTTTCCCGGAATGTGGTGGCGATGGAAACTGAATCGAACACCACATCCACGGCGACGCCTGCCAACGCCTCCTGCTCATGCAGGGGAATGCCCAGCTTTTCATAAGTCCTGAGCAGTTCCGGATCCACCTCGTCCAGGCTCTGGGGGCGATCTTCCATGCTCTTGGGCTGGGAATAATAGGAGATCTCATTGAACTGGATTTGCGGGTAATGAACATGGGCCCACTCGGGCTCGATCATCTCGCACCAGCCGCGGTAGGCCTTCAGGCGCCACTCCAGTAACCACTCCGGCTCGCTCTTCTTGGCCGAAATGAAGCGGATGACATCTTCGTTGAGGCCAGGGGCCAGTGTGTCCGACTCGATGTTGGTGGTGAAGCCGGCTGTGTATTCCCGCTTGATGGCTTGGTCGATCTCATGCTGGGACATCGCTACACCTCGCTCATCGGTATGCTGGCGATAGTATCCCGGGCACGACTTTCCTGGTGATCGGCAATCTCACGAATCTCGCGGCGCAGAACCAGGTCGGCAAGGGTGATATCCCCGAGGAAGTCGCGAATCTGCTCGCTGAGATCCATCCACAGGTGGTGAGTCAAGCAAGTCTCCCCGTTCTGGCAGTCACTGGTCCCGCCGCAGCGGGTGGCATCCGTGGTTTCGCTCACCGCGTCGATCACTTCCGCGATGTTGATGCGGTCAGCCGGCTTGCCCAGATAGTAGCCGCCGTCGGGGCCGCGTACGCTCTGGACGAGTCCGCGCCGGCGCAGTTGGGCGAACAATTGCCCCAGGTAAGACAGGGAAATATCCTGGCGGGCGGAAATACCGGACAGGGAAATTGGCGCCGTACCCTGGTGGATGGCGACGTCGAGGATGGACGTTACGGCGTAACGGCCCTTGGTTGTCAACCGCATGACTTGGCACTCCCTGTGGGTCGGGCCCTGTGAAGACCGAAACCATCGCATACCTGAGTATTTTAGTCAAGTATAGTGCTCACCTGGTTGGAGGACATCTTCTATTCCGATGAAGTCTACGTGAGGTATCGATGTTGATTTGCAGTTAAAACTGACCCGGGTTTTGCATCTAATTTTGACCCGCCTAGTTCATTCATTATCGCTCATACATCAGTGTTTTTGCCAGTCGTTTTCTCCTTCTTGTAGCAAGTAGCGTGCTTGTACCGGTAACTGTCATTGCCAGTTTCGATGATGTGGCAGTGATGTGTTAGCCGGTCCAGCAAGGCGGTTGTCAGCTTGGCGTCTCCGAACACCTTGGGCCACTCGGCGAAGCTCAGGTTGGTGGTTATGATTATGCTCGTGCGCTCATACAGTGCACTGATCAGGTGGAACAACAAGGCACCGCCCACCTGGCTGAAGGGCAAGTAGCTCAGTTCATCCAGTATCACCAGATCGGCACTCGCCAAGCGGTTGGTTGTTCGGCCCTGCTTGCCAAGGAGCTTCTCCTGTTCCAGTGCATTCACCAGATCGACCGTGGAGAGGAATAGCACCCTGCGATGGTGGTGGATGATCGCTATGAGTCTTTTTCTGCCTAAAGTATCACGGCTCTCATGTCTCAAATTAGGACAAAGCAACATGAACAAAGTGATGATTAAAGCTACCCACTGGGCCTCAGTCATCGGAACTGAACATGGGTATCGCCTTGATCGCTAATTCAAGGAAACTTCCATACTTCCATGGACAGCCCTTTCGTTCACTATCGGGGTAAGCGGCCTCCTGAGGATAGTCTGCTACACTGACCTGGCAGGCCGCTTTTTACTGCGATCTCAACCGGTCGACGCAACAGTCTAATCTCTTTGTAGAGAAAAGGAGTGTTGCAGATGAAACAGAAACCTCGGATTTATTACACAAACGCGCAAAAGACCTTGATGTGGGACCGCTGGCAGAGTGGCGACTCTAT
>SMVA01123903.1_pt1 | contig 32591 bp, 29 predicted proteins | sample 2456451 | NCBI WGS metagenome assembly SMVA01 (sample SAMN11095933, study PRJNA526329) | marine sediment metagenome | biome: Marine sediment; feature: Surficial sediment; material: Deep marine sediment; isolation source: Hadal surficial sediment | place: Pacific Ocean | collected 2014-05 | depth... | reverse complement strand
CTGGAACCTGGGTTTCCGCCTGGGCCAGGCCAGTGAGTTCTCCCTGTTGATTGCCTACGTGGCGGTGGGCAGCGCCATGATCTCGGAGCACGCATCACTGCTTATTCAAACCACGACCATTATCACTTTCCTGGTCTCGTCCTACATCGTGGTACTCAACTACCCCACCCCGATTGCGGTTTCGGATAAATTGCGACGGGATTGATTTACGGAACCGAGCAGCCGTGATAGGCCTCAGCGTCTCAGGACCGTGGAGCGCATGGACGCGCGATACGAGGCTCCATGGATGGATTCACGCCGAGTCCTGAGACGCTGAGGGCTATCACGGTTGCGGAGTCGTAAACAAAATTACGTAAGCTTTTGTCCAGACAACGCATGTCGCATACCCAAGTATCTCCTCCTGCCAGGAAATCAGTGCCGCGGAATTTTCCTCAAAAGCTGCATTCATAAAAAAAGGGCCGAGGAACATACCCTCAGCCCTTCTATTTCTAGCTGCTAGTTTACAGAGCGGCTTCCAACTCTGGCAACGCATCAAACAAGTCGGCAACCAGGCCGTAATCCGCCACTTGGAATATCGGTGCGTCTTCGTCTTTGTTGATGGCCACGATGACTTTGGAGTCTTTCATGCCCGCCAGGTGTTGGATAGCACCGGAGATGCCCACAGCGATGTACAGGTCGGGTGCGACAATTTTACCGGTCTGGCCAACTTGCATGTCGTTGGGCACGAAGCCGGCATCTACCGCCGCGCGCGACGCGCCTATGGCGGCACCCAGTTTGTCGGCAATGCCCTCCAGCAGCTTGAAGTTTTCACCATTTTGCATGCCGCGACCGCCGGAAATAACGATTGATGCGGCGGTCAGCTCGGGCCGGTCGGACACCGCAACTTCTTCACTGACGAAGGATGAAATACCGGCATCGTGAACCGCGTCAACGGTTTCGATGGTAGCTGAACCGCCGTCGGCTGGCACGCCGTCAAAGCCGGTGCTGCGCACAGTGATAACCTTTTTCGCATCAGAGCTTTGCACGGTAGCTATGACGTTACCGGCGTATATGGGGCGCTTGAAGGTGTCGGCGGAGACCACCTCGATGATATCGGAAATCTGGGCAACGTCCAGCAGCGCTGCAACGCGGGGCATGGTATTTTTGCCATTGCTGGTATCTGGCGCCAGGATATTATCGTAGGACGCCGCCAATTCTGCGATAAGCAGGCTGACATTTTCGGCCAGCTGGTGCTCATAGGCCGCATTGTCTGCCAGCAATACCTTGCGAATACCGCTGACTGCGGCGGCCTGGTCGGCAACCGCACTGCAATTACCGCCGGCAACCAGGATGTCTACATCTGCGCCCAGCGCTTGGGCAGCGGCAATGGTGCTCAAAGTAGCGGGCTTGAGCTCGGCGTTGTCGTGTTCTGCTATTACTAGAGTACTCATGAAATTACCTTCGCCTCGTTCTTCAGTTTGTCTACCAGTTCCGCGACGCTCTCGACGATGATACCCGCCTTGCGCTGTGCCGGTGGCTCAACACTCAATTGAGTGATGTGGGAGCTCACCTCTACACCCAGATCTGCAGGTGAATAAACATCCAGCTGCTTTTTCTTGGCCTTCATGATGTTGGGCAACGAAGCATAGCGAGGTTCATTCAAGCGAAGATCCGTTGTCACAATGGCGGGCAGTGTCAGGCTGAGGGTCTGCATACCGGCATCCACCTCGCGGGTGACGTTGACCTTATCGCCATCGATAGCCACTTCTGAAGCGAAGGTGCCCTGGGGCATGTTGGTCAGTGCGCCCAGCATCTGGCCAGTTTGGTTGTTATCGCCGTCAATAGACTGTTTGCCCAGAATGACCAGCTGTGGCTGCTCCTTGTCTACCACGCCCTTGAGGAGCTTGGCGACAACCAGTGGCTCCACCGCACCCTCGGTCTCAACGTGGATGCCGCGATCTGCGCCCAGCGCCAGCGCCGTACGAATTTGCTCCTGGCATTGCTTGGCGCCAACGGACACCACCACCACTTCAGTGGCAACGCCGGCTTCCCTGAGTCGAACGGCCTCCTCTACGGCAATTTCGCAAAACGGGTTGATGGCCATTTTGACGTTGTTCAGATCGACGTCACTACCATCGGCTTTGGCGCGCACTTTGACGTTGTAGTCAACGACGCGCTTTACGGTAACAAGAACCTTCATGGCTTCTCCATAGTTTGAGTCAGGTAATTTTCAGGGGCGGGCAACAGGGGATAAGCCCATTACTTGCATGTATTTCGGTGCGGTATGTTGCCCATAATAGGCGCTGAGGTCAATAGCCATTCGGGCTGTATTGTTATCCCACTGCCCCAAATCAATAATTTTGGCCATTCATGGCTTTTATGGCATTTTTCCGTTGAGAATTATATACTTGCAGCCCTTCTTTAGGGTCGACTTACAATGCTGTCGACTACCCGCCAGGCCAGTGAGGATATGCTTGTGGAACGTGAATCGATGGATTTTGATGTAGTTATTGTTGGCGCCGGGCCCGCGGGGCTCTCCGCCGCCTGCCGCATCATGCAGTTGGCGCAAAAAAATGAACAGGAAGTCACTGTCTGTGTGGTAGAAAAGGGCTCCGAGGTGGGTGCGCATATTCTCTCCGGTGCCGTTCTGGAGCCACGCGCCATGGATGAGTTGTTCCCCGACTGGAAAGAAATGGGCGCGCCCCTGAACACCCAGGTCACCGAGGACAAATTCTTCTTCTATACCAGCGGCACCGGCGCCATTAAACTACCCAATTTCCTGATCCCAAAACCCACCCATAACGAGGGCAATTATATTGTCTCCATGGGTAATGTCTGTCGCTGGCTGGGCGAACAGGCCGAAAACCTGGGTGTTGACGTCTACGCCGGTTTTGCCGCCTCAGAGGTGTTATTTCACCAAGATGGCCGGGTCAAGGGCATTGCCACCGGCGATATGGGGGTTAGCGCCGCCGGCCAGCACAAAGACAGCTACCAGCCCGGCATGGAACTGCACGCAACATACACACTGTTCGCCGAGGGCTGCAGAGGCCACCTGGGTAAACAACTAATCGAGCACTTCTCGCTGGACGAGGGCAAAGACCCACAACACTACGGCCTGGGCATCAAGGAAATTTGGGAGATCCCCGCCGAGCAACATCAGGAGGGCCTGGTGATCCACGGCCTGGGCTGGCCCCTGAGCGAGAGCGGCTCCAGCGGCGGTGCCTTTTTGTACCACGCCGAGAATAACCAACTGTTTCTGGGCCTGATTGCCGACCTCAACTACAGCAACACCCACATGAGCCCCTTCGAGGAGTTTCAGCGCTGGAAACACCACCCGGAAACCAGCAAGTACCTGGCGGGCGGCACACGCATCAGCTACGGCGCCCGCGCCCTGACCAAGGGGGGCTTGAATTCGCTGCCCAAAATGCACTTTCCCGGCGGCCTGCTTATCGGTTGCGATGCCGGTACCTTGAACAGCGTCAAGATCAAGGGCAACCACACCGCCATGAAAAGCGGCATGATGGCGGCCGAGTCAGTTGTTGAAGCATTAGCCAAGGGCGAGCAGGCCCCGGCAGATCTGACAGACTATGCACAGAAACTGGAAGATTCCTGGTTGTATAAGGAGTTGTACTCCACCCGTAACTTCTCCGGTTTTATGCATAAACTGGGCACGCTGATGGGCGCCGGCATGGTGTGGATAGACCAGAATATTTTCGGCGGCAAGCTTCCCTTCACCCTGCACGACCGCACTCCGGACTACGCTACGCTAAAGCCCGCTGCCGAATGCAAGAAAATAGATTACCCCAAGCCCGACAACAAACTGAGTTTCGACCGGCTGTCATCGGTATTTCTATCCAATACCAACCACGAGGAAGATCAACCCTGTCATCTGACCTTGATAGACCCCGATATTCCCATGACAAAAAATCTTCCTGTCTACGACGAACCCGCCCAGCGTTACTGCCCGGCAGGCGTGTACGAAATTGTGGAGGATGAGGGCGGCCAGCGCTTCCAGATAAACAGCCAGAATTGCGTGCACTGCAAAACCTGCGATATCAAAGACCCGGCCCAGAATATTGTCTGGGTGACACCTGAGGGCTTTGGCGGCCCCACCTATCCTAATATGTAAGACTAGCCCAATATGTAGGGCTGGCCGTCGCTGACCACAACAACCTGGTCGCGGCGCTGTTCCGCCATTTCCACCAGCCGGTACCAGGCATTGCGCGAGAACAGGGCGGCGAGGCCATGGGGCAGTGTTAAGGCCGTGATGTTGTCCATCTTCTGTTCCTGAAACAGGGGGTGCTGCGCATTGACGACGACCGTTTTACCGGTATTCAGAGTGGCTAACAGCGTGTGATTGTGCTCGCCTTCCCCCCATGACACATCCGTCACCAGCAGTGGGTGTAAGTCGACCTGAATACGCCACTTCTCACCGGGGGTCACCAGATAATACTCGCCGTCTTCCTCGCGCCGTAAAATACTGGCAAACAGGCGCACAATGGCGTCGCGCGCTATTTTCGTACCCTCGTGATACCAGCTTCCGTCCCGGTGAATACGAATATCGATATCACCGGACAATTCCGGGTGCCACAGGTGTAGCGGCGGTGCATCGTAATTTCGACCACCGCTGAGCTGCTTTTCGATGTTGTCCAGCGCACTACTCATACATCTATCGCCTAGAAGTTCATTTCGCGCTGGCGTCCGGAGCGCAGCTGCGATATAAAAGCTTACTATAACTCAAACCCAAGCATCGGAATTCATGATTAACTTTTTTCGCACCGCGGTCATTAACTGGCTGAAACATAAAACACCCCTGCCCCACACGCCGCTCAGTGACTTTGAGAAGGTGCGTCACGAAGTGAGGCTATGCGATGTTGTCCTGATAGAGGGGCGCTCCCGGGTCAGCGAGGTCATCAAGCTCATCACCCAGAGCACCTGGTCACACGCCGCCCTGTACATCGGGCGCCTGCACGACATAGAAGATCCCCTGTTGCGCGACAGCCTGCGACAGCACTACATGGGGACTCCCGACACACAATTGATTATCGAAAGTGAATTGGGGCTGGGTACCGTGGTGCGGCCTCTCACCCACTACGAATGTGAACACCTGCGAATTTGCCGGCCGCGCGCGCTGGATTTTCAGGGCAGCCAAAAGGTCATTGAATACAGCATTGGCCGCCTGGGAACCAGCTATGACACCCGGCAAATATTCGACCTGGCCCGCTTTTTATTCCCCTGGTTTATCATGCCCAGGCGCTGGCGCTCCACGCTGTTCAGCGCCAGACCGGGCAACAGTACCCAGACCGTCTGCTCCACCATGATAGCCGAGGCCTTCGGCAACATTGGCTTCCCCATTCTACCGCTGGTAAAACGCACCGAGGGCGGCCAGGTTAAGCTCTACAGGCGCAATCCAAAGCTCTGCACTCCCAGCGATTTCGACTACTCGCCCTACTTCGATATCATCAAGTACCCATTTCTGGATTTCCAGAACTATGCCCTACAGCGGCTGCAGCCCTGGGATGGTGCGGTGGGGCTAAGCGAGGCGGAGCGGGATTACTATTTGGATGGAGGTATGGCGGAACGGGAATAGAATCAGATCAGGAATAACTAAATCGAGTAGGCGGAACTGCTTGTTACTTTTCCAGACCGTCTGAGGCCAGGGAGGGCCGAAGCGAGCCCACATGGATGTGCTTGCTGCGTGTCTGGAAAAGTAACAAGCAGTTCTGTCTACGGACCACCTAGTTTCCACACTCTGGTGATTACCAATTCAGGCAATCAGGCGGACATTTAACACGCCATCCAGCGCGCACATTTTCTCCAGCATTTCTGCGGTTGGTTCGCTGCCAAGATCGATAAGGTTGTAGGCGATTTCATCGCGGCTCTTGTTCAACATGTCCAGAACGTTGATGTCTGCGTCGGCCAGTATGGAGAGAATGCTGCCCAGAATTCTCGGTACGTTTTCATTGGATATAGCCAGTCGAAAACCCTCTACCGGCTCCAGTTGCAGCGCCGGAAAATTCACCGAATTGCGGATGTTGCCGTGCTCCAGAAAATCGCGAAGCTGGTCGGCGGCCATGACGGCACAGTTGTCTTCCGCCTCTTCGGTGCTGGCACCGATATGCGGCATCAGAATAACATCGTCACGCTTGATCAGGTCGGGCGACGGAAAGTCAGTAATGTATTTGCGCAATTGACCGTTTTCCAGGGCATCCATAATCGCGTTATTGTCTACAATTTCCTGCCTGGCAAAGTTGAGCAGGCAGGTGCCCGGCTTGACCGTGGCCAGCAGTTCGGCATTAATCAGGCTGCGGGTAGCATCCAGTATTGGCAGGTGCAGGCTGATAAAATCGCAGCGCGAAAACAAAGACGACAGTGAACTGGCCTTGTTCACCTTGCTGGAAAGCCGCCAGGCTGCTTCTACAGACAGCGCGGGGTCATAGCCCACCACATTCATACCGAATGTCAGGGCCATTTCTGCCACCATGGAGCCTATGGCTCCCAGGCCGACTACCCCCAGGGTTTTGCCAACCAACTCGCTGCCCTTGAACTGCTTCTTCTGGGCTTCCAGTAGCTTGTTCAGCTCCGCTTCATCTTGTATATCACGCAGGCTCTGCACGTAGAGAATACCCTCTACCACACCGCGAGAGCCCAGTAATAAACCGGCGGCAACAAGCTCTTTTACCGCGTTGGCATTGGCACCGGGGGAGTTGAATACGGGAATACCACGCTTGGTACAGGCGTCGACAGGAATATTATTGACGCCGGCCCCGGCCCGGGCGATGCCCAGTACCGACTCGGAAATTTCATCCAACTGCAACTTGTGACTGCGCAGCAAAATCGCATCCGGATGGCTAAATTCACTGGCGATCTCGTAGCTATCACGGGGCAAGCGCTCCAGGCCTTTTACCGAAATCTGGTTGAACATTAGTACTTTTGCAGCCATTTCTACCTCGTTGACACTTTGTGGTTTTCCAATCTGACCCGGCTATACCGCCGGCCTTACATGACAGTTATATCGGCCCTGTCTTTTAGTGCCCGCTGGTATTCAACATCGACCAGACCGGCAAACTCGCCGCTTACCTGCCGGTCCAGGGCATCGCGCTCTCTCTCGGTCAATACCGCATAATCGCCCTCGGTCACGCGCACCAATTCAAATACCTGGGCATCGCCCTGTGCGCTCAGTACGTATTCAAACGTTGAGCCACCCTGCTCTGGCACTGGCAGTTGAAACGCTCGCTGCAGCACCGCCGGGGGTACCATGGCACTGCTCCGGTTCGCGGCCAGCTCTACCTGCCAGGGGTAGCTGTTGTCGTTGGCAAATACCTCTACACTGGTTCCCGCCCCAAGTACCTGCAGGGCACGCTCGGCTTCCAGGGAGACAGCTGCCACCGCGGCCCGCTCAGTGATGCGCTGTACGATGTCTTCACGAACAACGTCCAGTGCCTTTACCTGTGCCGGATTATGCTTGCGCACCCGCAGCACCACAAACTGACTACCGCTTAACTCGATGACCTCACTGTTATGCCCGCCCTCCAGTACATCCTCTGAAAATGCAGCCGCCAACAGGGAACGGTTGGTAAACAGCCCCTCCGGCTGTGAGCGGCTAATCGCGCCGCTTTGCTTGACCGTCAGGCCCAGCTGCTGGGCGGGGTCGCTCAGGTCCTCAGCGTTAAAGACGAAATCTCGCAGACTTTCCGTGATACGCAGCAACTCGGCGCGGGCGTCGTCGCTCTGTATGCGCTCGGTGAGCTCCACGCGCAACTCGTCCAGCGTGGGCATTTTACCATCGCGCCGCTCAGTCAGCTTTATAATGTGCAGGCCGGCGTCGCTCTGGACTGGTGCTGATACCCCACCCACTTCCAGTGCGGCGATGGCCTCCTCCATTTCCTCAGGGAACGTATCGCCGGAGGTAAAGCCAAGGTCGCCACCCACGCTGGCAGACCCGATATCATCGGAGGAGGACTTGGCCAATTCCGAGAAATCTTGCCCCGCGCCCAGGGCAGCGACAATTTCAGCGGCGCGGGCGGCCTGCGCCTCGTCACTTTCGTCAGCTTTTGGCTCTAGTAATATGTGGGAAACCCGACTTTCCGTGGCGTAGGCATAGCTGTCTTTTTCCAGTTCATACTGCTCCAGCAGAACACGCTCTTCCACCGGTTGGCGAAAATCGTCCAGGCCCAGCTCTATATAATCGAGTTCCAGGGTTTCCAGGCTGAGAAATTCGCTGCTTCTGTCATCGTAATACTGTTGAATTTCTTCCTCGCTCAGGTCAATGTTCGCCCTGAAGTTTTGCAGGGGAATGGTGAGGTAGCGAATATCGCGCAACTCATTACTCACCCTGGCATTCAGCGCCAACTCGGCCGCTGTCGCAAAATCACTGCCCGCCAAACCACTGCGCAGCTGGTTTAAGATCATGTCCTCCTTCAAACCTGCCTTGAAGGAGCTGGGCGAAAAACCCGCGTTAGACAGCAGGCTCTTATACATCTCGGGGGAAAACTTGCCATCAATCTGGAACTGCTCCATACCGCCAATCAGTGTGCCAATCTCGCGCTCTGAAACCTTGAGGTCCAAATCCTCAGCCGCTTGCATTTGCAGCTTGCGATTTATGATTTGTTGCAGAGCCTGGGCGCCCAGGCGCTGGTCATCGAGTACGGCCGGGTCAATTCTATCTCCCATCATCGAGATCAGGCGGCGCTTTTCGGTGTTCACCAGCTGCTGAACCTCTTCGGCGTATATCTGCTGCCCGTTAACCTCTGCGATGCCAGAGGCGCCACCGCTAAGTAGAATCGACTCTATGCCGAAAAACGCGAAGGAGACAACAATTAAGCCCACCACAATTTTTGCAGCGGTACCCTGTATGTTCTGTCTGATATCTTGGAGCATGGAGTTTGTCCGTTTGGAGTGTTTTTTTGGAAGGTACGGTATTGACTAGCTGGATTTACCAGCTGGCGTTTGCACCCCCCCGGCGTACACCCTACACATTAAAAAAAAGCGCACCATCTACAGTGCGCCTTTTGCATAACAACATTACACCTACCTCGGCCTGATAAAGATGAGCGCCTAAGGCGGCTCAGCTTCTGCCTAATAAGGCGAAACGTTTTATTTATCAGGAATTTACGGCCTCTTTTAAAGCCTTGCCTGCTTTAAAACCGGGTACGTTTGCCGCCTTAATCTGGATAGTCTCACCCGTTTGTGGGTTGCGTCCCGCACGGGCGGCGCGGTGCTTAACAGCAAAGGTTCCAAACCCAACCAGAGCAACCGGATCACCCTTCTTCAGAGACCCGGTAATGCTCTCTATAACGGCGTCCAGTGCACGGCCGGCAGAAGCTTTTGGCAGGTCTGCAGCAGCTGCAATTGCATCAATTAATTCAGATTTATTCACACTTATCCCCTCAATTATATTTTGTCGAAAACGTTTGTTTTTTTACCCTAAACACGGTGGCATTTAGAATACGAACTGTATACCAGAGATCAGATTCCGGTCAATGATTACGCGGGTTTTAATGCGTATTTATGCGATTTTTTTCGTCTTGAGCTGTTTTGGCTGTACCCTCTACCGCAGTTGCAAGATACTCCTCATCACTGAGAGGCTGGGGCATGGTTTCCAGCGCAATGGTCAGCACCTCATCGATCCATTTTACCGGCCTGATTTCGAGCTCGGCTTTGACGTTTTCAGGTATCTCCTTGAGGTCGCGCTCGTTTTCCTTGGGGATAATAACCGTCTTGATACCACCGCGTCTGGCGGCCAGTAATTTCTCCTTCAAGCCACCTATTGGGAGCACTTCGCCGCGCAGGGTAATCTCCCCGGTCATAGCGACATCGGCCCGCACTGCAATGTTCGTCCACACCGAAACCAGGGCCGTACACATGGCGATACCGGCACTGGGACCGTCTTTGGGCGTCGCCCCTTCGGGCACATGAATGTGTACATCATGTGTTTCGTGATGAGATGCTGGAATACCCAGCATCTGGGAGCGGCTACGTACGACAGTGTTGGCCGCTTGAATGGACTCCTGCATGACATCGCCCAGCGAACCGGTTTTGACGTGACGCCCCTTGCCCGAGACGGCAACCGCTTCAATGGTCAGCAATTCGCCACCCACCGATGTCCACGCAAGCCCGGTTACCTGGCCAATTTTATTTTCCTTCTCGGCGATACCGTAGGTAAACTTCTGCACACCCAGCAACTCTGTAACCGCCTCAGCGTCTATTTCGGTACCCACCGTGTCTTCACCCAAGGCAAAGGCCTTCACCATCTTGCGGCATATCTTGGCGATGTCACGCTCCAGGGCGCGCACCCCGGCCTCGCGGGTGTAATAGCGTACAATGGAAATAATCGCCTCTTCGGTAATACAAATTTCGTCCTTTTTCAAGCCGTTAACTTTAAGTTGCTTCGGCACCAGGTAACGCATGGCGATATTGAGCTTTTCATCCTCGGTATAGCCCGAAATACGAATAACCTCCAGGCGATCCAACAGGGGGCTGGGGATATTCATGGTGTTGGAGGTACAGATAAACATCACGTCCGACAGGTCAAAATCAACCTCCAGATAGTGGTCGTTAAAGGCATGGTTCTGTTCCGGGTCCAGCACTTCCAGCATGGCAGACGCGGGATCGCCGCGGTGGTCCATACCCATTTTGTCTATTTCATCGAGCAGGAAAAGCGGGTTTTTTACCCCTGCCTTGGACATTTTTTGCAGGATTTTACCTGGCAGAGAACCAATATAGGTACGCCTGTGGCCCCGGATCTCGGCCTCATCGCGCACACCGCCCAGAGCCATACGTACAAATTTGCGATTGGTTGCCCTGGCGATAGACGCTCCCAGAGAGGTTTTTCCTACGCCGGGGGGGCCCACCAGACACAACACCGCACCCTTTACTTTGCGCACCCGTTTCTGCACTGCAAGGTATTCCAAAATGCGGTCTTTGACCTCTTCCAGCCCGTAGTGGTCCTCATCGAGAATACGACTGGCGCGCTTGAGATCATGCCTGACCTTACTGCGTTTACTCCAGGGGACGTTTACCATCCAGTCGATATAACTGCGTACCACCGAGGCCTCTGCAGACATGGGTGACATCATCTTCAGCTTATTGAGTTCCGACAGGGCCTTGTCTTTGGCTTCTTTGGGCATGCCCACGTCGTCAATACGCGCTTGTAGTTCATCCAGCTCGTTGGGGGCCTCGTCCATGTCGCCCAGTTCTTTTTGGATAGCCTTCATCTGCTCGTTGAGGTAGTACTCGCGCTGGCTCTTTTCCATCTGCTTTTTAACCCGGCCGCGTATGCGCTTTTCTACCTGGAACAGATCTATCTCCGCCTCCATCAAGCCCATCAAATACTCCAGGCGAGTGCGAGTGCCCGATATTTCGAGTATCTTCTGCTTCTCGTTCAGGTCTACGCTCATGTGCGCTGCAATGGTATCTGCCAGGCGGCCGGGCTCATCAATACCGGTGAGGGAAGTCAGAACTTCAGAGGGCACTTTCTTGCTGAGGTTAACGTATTTTTCAAACTGGCTGATGGTGGAGCGCAACATCGCCTCAACTTCCGCATCGGGAATTTCTTCATCTTCAATTTCCCGAACCACGGAAAGAGCGAAACTGCCCTCATCGTTTACGCTGCCGATGGCCGCTCGGTAACCGCCCTCTATTAATACCTTGATGGTACCGTCGGGCAGCTTGAGTAATTGCAGAATGGTGGACACAGTGCCCACCTGATAGATGTCATCTACGCCGGGGTTGTCTTCGCCGGCCTGGCGCTGGGCGACCAACAGCACTTGCTTGTCACTGGCCATGGCATATTCCAGCGCCTCAATGGATTTTTCCCGCCCCACGAACAGGGGGATAACCATATGCGGATACACCACCACATCGCGCAGCGGTAACAGTGGAAGTTCAATGACGGATGAAGAACCCATAAAAATCTCCGAATGACACGGGAAAAACGAACGGCTTTCTTCTATATGGGGTGAAATCAGCGTTTTTCAACCGCTGCACCCCACGCTACAGCTATTCTTCGGTGGACGCCACCCGTGCGGCGGGCTCGGGGCTTTGGTAGACCAGCAGAGGCTCGGAATCACCGCGAATCACAGACTCGTCAATAACCACCTTGGAAACGTTGTCCTGGGAGGGAATATTGTACATGGAGTCCAACAGCACGCCCTCCAGAATCGAGCGCAGCCCGCGAGCACCGGTTTTGCGATCCATAGCCTGTTCGGCGATAGCGCGCAAACCATCCTCGCGAAAATCGACCTCTACGCCCTCCATTTCAAACAGCTTGGAGTACTGCTTGGTGAGCGAGTTCTTGGGTTCGGTGAGTATCTCGAGAAGCGCGTCTACGTCCAACTCCTCCAGGGTGGCAACCACTGGCAGGCGGCCGACAAACTCGGGAATGAGGCCGTATTGCACCAGATCTTCCGGCTCCAGCTCCAACAGCAGGCGACCCAATTTCTTGCGCTCAGCCTTGCCCCTCACTTCGGCACCAAAACCAATACCGCCTTTTTCGGAGCGATTGCTAATAATTTTTTCCAGACCGGCGAAAGCGCCGCCACAGATAAACAGGATATTGGAGGTGTCCACCTGCAAAAACTCCTGCTGCGGATGCTTGCGCCCTCCCTGGGGTGGCACCGAGGCGACCGTGCCCTCGATAAGCTTCAGCAACGCCTGCTGCACGCCCTCACCGGAGACATCCCGGGTAATGGAGGGGTTGTCAGACTTGCGGGATATCTTGTCAATTTCATCGATGTAGACAATGCCAACCTGGGCTTTCTCCACGTCGTAGTCGCATTTTTGCAACAGCTTCTGGATGATGTTCTCGACATCTTCACCCACGTAACCCGCTTCTGTCAGCGTGGTGGCATCGGCGATGGTAAATGGAACGTCCAGCATTCTGGCCAGCGTCTCGGCCAACAGGGTCTTACCGCAACCGGTAGGGCCCACCAGCAAAATATTACTTTTGCCCAGCTCCACCTCTTCGCCTTTACCCTTGGACTTGGACTTGCGCTCGTCGTAACGCAGGCGCTTATAGTGATTGTAAACGGCCACCGCCAACACTTTTTTGGCCTGGTCTTGCCCGATAACGTATTCGTCCAGAATTGCCTTGATTTCGTGGGGCACCGGTAGCTTATCCTGCCCGTCCTTGTCGATACCTTCCTGGACCTCTTCGCGAATAATATCGTTACACAAATCGACACATTCGTCGCAAATGAACACCGATGGGCCCGCGATTAACTTGCGAACCTCGTGCTGGCTTTTGCCGCAGAAAGAGCAGTACAGCAGCTTGTCGTTGTCGTCGTCTGAAGTTGTGGTTTTGTTAGTCATTAAACCAGTATGAACCCCATAGTTTGTTGATTAATCACCCTGAGACCTAAGATGCTGTTTTTTGTCAGGCTTTGCAAGCCCTGATGTGGGCAAATTACAGGTAAATATTGCCTTGTAGCGACCTATTCGGCCACGACGCGCTTAGAGACAACCTCGTCAATCAAGCCGTATTTAACGCTTTCTTCGGCATTCATAAAGCAATCGCGTTCGGTGTCGCGCTGAATTGTTTCGAGGTCCTGGCCGGTGTGCTGGGCCATCAATGTATTCAAGCGCTCCCGGATTATGATTATTTCCCTGGCCTGTATCTCGATATCAGTGGCCTGCCCCTGGGCACCGCCGCTGGGCTGGTGAATCATGGTGCGGGCATTGGGCAGTGCAAAGCGCTTGCCTTTGGCACCACCACACAGCAGGAAAGCCCCCATTGACGCGGCCTGCCCCATGCACATGGTGCTCACATCGGGCTTGATAAACTGCATGGTGTCATAAATAGACAAGCCCGCAGTAACCGAACCGCCCGGGGAATTAATGTACAGGTGGATATCTTTATCGGGGTTATCTGATTCCAGAAATAGCAGCTGGGCACAGATGAGATTGGCCATATGATCTTCGACGGGGCCCACCAGGAAAATAACCCGCTCTTTCAACAAGCGAGAGTAGATATCGTAGGAGCGCTCACCCCTGGATGTCTGCTCGACTACCATGGGCACCAGGCCCAGGTTTTGAATGGTATTTGCTGAAATTCCGTCTATCTGTTGCGCCATGGTGCTTAGCATCCCCGATTATTGTAAAAAGTGTGGGCGGTGTTCAATACCGCCCGGGAGTGCCGGTGTCAGGCCGCAGGTTGTTCCTGCGCTCGGCTGATCGCCTCCTGATAGCTGCACTCACTCTCCTTGATATTGGCACTCTCCAGCAGTTTTTCAACCACCTCGTCTTCCAATACCTTGGATTCTACAGAAGAAAGCTGCTCCTGGTTAGAATAATAGTAGTTAACTACTTCTTCCGGGTCCTGGTAGGTGGAGGCCATCTCCTCGATGGTGGCCCGCACTTTCTCGGGATCTGCCTTCAGCCCTTGCTTGTTGATCATCTCGGACAGCACCAGGCCCAGCTTAACGCGCGGCTCTGCTTTGTCACGAAACATTTCTTCGGGCAACAGCGACTCCATATCCAACTGCTGATCACCCATGCCACCAAACTGCTGGAACATTTGCCGGCGCATTGCACCGATCTCCTGTTGCAACAATGCCTTGGGTATCTCCAGCGAATCGTGTGCCTTGATAACCGCGTCCATCACCTGTTGCTTGAGGTTGGCCTTGATGGCGTTCTTCAGTTCGCGTGCCATATTCTCGCCAATTTCTTCGCGGAACTTGGCCAGATCACCGTCTTCAACGCCGTATTTAGTGAACAGCTCGGCATTCAGCTCAGCCAGAACACGTTCTTTCACCGCGTTGAGTGTAACCTTGAATTCTACTGCCGCGCCTTTTAGGTCCTCGGCGTGATACTCCTCGGGGAATGACAGAGACAGGGTTTTTTCGTCGCCGGCCACCATGCCCTCTATACCCGCCTCAAAGCCTTCTATCATGCGCCCGGAACCCAATTCAAGGTCGCTGCCGCGTGCTGAGCCGCCGGTGAATTCTTCGCCGTCTTTGGTGCCCAAGTAATCGACATTGACGGTATCGCCTTCGGCGGCTGCGCGCTCGACCACGTCCCAGCTGCCCTGCTCTTTGCGGAACACCTCTATGATATTGTCTATGTCGCTGTCTTCCACTGTGGCGACAACTTTGTCGACTTCAAAGCCGTTCATATCGGCAACTTCTACGTCGGGAAATACTTCGAAGGTGGCAACGTATTCCAAATCCTTGCCAGCTTCCATGTTTTTAGGCTCAATATTGGGTTGGCCTGCGGGCCGCAGTTTCTCCTGAATAACCGCTTCGCGGAATGTTTGCGACATCACCTCGCCCAACACTTCCTGGCGCACACCCGCGCCAAAGCGCTGGCGGATTACCTTCATGGGAACTTTGCCGGGGCGGAACCCGTCCAACCGCACATTGCGGGCGGCTTTTTGCAGCCGACTATTTACCTCGGCATCAACGCGCTCGGCGGGAACGCCAACGGTTAGCTTGCGCTCCAGCCCGGAAGTCGTTTCAATGGAAACCTGCATTACTTTTCCTCACATTTGTATGGATGTGGACACCTACAGCGCCCTAATTTTGTCGGTGGCGTTCCAAACAGAACCCACCTCAGTATTTGGTGCGGAAGGGGAGACTCGAACTCCCACGCCTTGCGGCACTAGAACCTAAATCTAGCGCGTATACCAATTTCGCCACTCCCGCAGATTGAAACGCCCCTAAATCGCATAAAACAGAGTTTGAAAAAAATCTCATTATAATTCGATAAGCATTTGATTATAATGAAGTAAAGCATATGCCGTGACACTTTAGAGGTCGTCACAAGGGCGCAGATTCTGCCACAAAGTCCGCTATGATTCAACCGCTGTGTTACGCGGCAGCGCCAGCAGGAAAACCAGTGTCGTGGCGGCTTGGGCGGCCCTCAGCGAATCCTGCCAGCCCAGGGGCAATAGCAGGGCCTGCTCCGCCTCAAATTGTGCCTCGCCCACGGCCAGCTGCCCCTGTACAACCATTACCAACGCATAGCTGGTGAGACAAAAACCACCCAGCGACTGCCCCTGCGAAAGACGAACACGGCGCACCTCGAAATCACTGAAATCGACAATGCGCTCCACCCGTACGCCCTCCTCCTCCTGCAAAACCTCGAACTGGTCCGGCGGGGGTTGGTCCAGGTACATCTGTGCTACCGCCGCAGGTGTGTCCCAGTGATCCTGGGTTAATACCTTCTGGGCAAATGAGAGTATTTTGCGTTCGTATACCGGTGTTTGAAATTCGATGGTGCGAACACCGTGCTGCAAGGCGTGTGGGATAAGCAGCGGTACCTTGACCACATCGCCCACGCGCAGGGGCTTCATGTGGGTAAAGCTGTCCATCTCCGCGCGCAAACGGCCTTCGTCCTCCGCCAGTCGCGCTGCCTGGGGTTTCGGCGTCTCGTTGTCGTCATCCAGTTGCCGGCGCACACTTTCATAGCGCTGCACAGCATTGAGATAGGCCTGGCGAAAACTGTCATCATCCGCATACCCGGCGCGCTTGGCAGCGGCAAAGCCAAAGCGAATGTAACCGCTTCCCCCGGGCCAGGCCCCGCTGTCAATATGCGTGACCACATAGACCTCACGCTTCTCCTCGTGCAACTCAAAGTACAGGTCGCCCACGACGGCTTGCGCAACCGGGTCCAGTATTTTAAGTAAAATAAGTGGCGAACCTCCCTCGCCCATCGTCTCGCCAGGCATCACTGCCTGCATCCAGGGGATGGGAGTCTCGCCCCCGCCGCCCTCTACCTTGCATACGCCGCGCTGTTCCACCCCGGTAAACCAGATCTCCCGCCCCCAGGGCTTGGGGATAAACGTGGGCGACAGGGCCAGCGGCTGGCCACGGCACATGCGGGCAAACTGGTGTTGTCGGGCCCAGGCGGCGTATTGCTGCTGGGGGTCTGATTTAGTTTGACTCAACGCACGGTCAGTCACCGATACCCACAACCTGTCCTGCCCATCCAGGTAATAGATAGCGGTGAGCGCCAGTGCCGTGGGTTTTGCCAACCAGGTTTGGTGCAAGCTGAAATCGACCAGTAACAGACGGGCACCCGCAACCCCCTCCGACTGCCAGCGGGCAAGGCTCGCCAGTGGGTCGCCGGTTTCATGGCACAGTGTCCGCGATAGCGTCAGTGAGTGATTCAAATGACTTAGTCCGTGAGGCAGCTGGGGTCAAAAGTATATTCGCCGCGCAGCCACCCGGCCACCTCCTGTGCCGCGGGGCCCGATACTTTGCCGTACAGGCCAGCCAGTTGCTCGCAGCGCTCAGACCCCATGCCACTGAGGCCCCGATGCTGAAAATCGTCCATGTCATCGAGAAACGCCCGGTACAGGGCATCACCCCACACCTCTACCACCCAGCTGTCTTGCAGCGCTTTATTGCCATACAGATCGGCCAGCCCCTGTACCGCCATCAGCGACAAAAGGCCCTGGTTCATGGGGTTGCATAAATGGCCTGATAAGCGCGAGGCCAGACCCGCCTCCCGGTTGGCCAGCTTGCTGCCATAGAGAAAATTACTGCGTGTGGCACCGTCATTGACCGGGTAGTTATCCCACAGCAATACCCGCCGGCCCAACTGCTGCTCTATACGCGCTATGTCCACCACAGCGATGGCCTCGGAGCAAACCTTGTTGCCGGTCCAGAAAATATCCACGTCTGTGGGCAACTCACTACCCAGCTGCGGCCAGTAGTTTTCTGGCATGGCACCAAAATACTTGGGTAGCACCGGGTCAAAAGAATAATAGGTGGGGCAGATCAGCAGGCGCGAAGCATTACTCCAGCGGCGTATATCGGCAAGAATCTCCACTTGTCTGCTGGCCAGCGCATCCACCTCCCCCGGCATATCATCAAACAATATCGCCAGGATGGGGCTGTGCAGTGCGTTAATCTCCTCCACCTTGCGTTGTAGCTGGGAACGCTGGGTGGCACCGTAGTTTTCATACAGGGCGAAGGGCGAAAGGCCCACGCCAAAATTCAGCGAGCGCTGAGCATAGGCGGATGACAATGCCTGCAGTTGCTGAAACTCGTCCCGGGGCCAGGGCTTATGCCACTGCCTGCGCAAATAGGGGTCTGCCTTGGGGCAGTACAGATAAGTGTTCAAGCCCAGATGCGCCAGGTGGCCAGCGTACGCCAACCGGGTCTCGAAGCTCCAGGGGCGACCATAGAAACCCTCGATCACGCCCTTCAAAAATCCATTTCCAGCAGTCATAACCACCGCTTATGTCTATTTATAACCAGAACACATAATAGATATGCCAAAATATGCTAAAAAAGAGTCGATTCTTTATGGAAAATTACCAAAACTGAGCCATACTTAAAACGTGACCACCTATCCCCTAGATTAAACAGGCGGTCACAAGAGCATACTTGGTGCTCTTTTTGGGAAGCAATTCCTTTATGTTTCACTCCTAATGGTCTTATTGGGTCCCTTTTGGGACCCATTTTTTTGCTTTTTATTTAATAATTTCAAGCTGTTGAGATACACACCTAAAAACAACATTAAGACACCCTGGCCTATAGGGTGTGGGTGGGTCTATCAGAATTCAAAGAGCCCGCCAGGTGATTCTCAATTTTTGCATTGGCAGTGGCATCCTGCTCGCTAAACTGAACCCCTATGCCAGCTGTGCGATTGCCCTGAGCACCCCGGGGGGTTACCCACACCACTTTTCCAGCGATGGGAATTTTTTCTGCCTCTTCCATCAAGTTCAGCAACATGAAGACCTCATCGCCAATTTTATAGGGCTTGTTGGTGGGCACAAACAGGCCACCATTCTCCAGGTAGGGCATGTAGGCAGAATATAAAACCGCTTTATCCTTAATGGTTAAGGACAGAATGCCGCTGCGGCCACCAGCTTTTGACTCGTTCATTTATCGGGCTCCCTGAGAGCGTTTCATGTTAGCACCATTTGGAAGCGAGCACTCAAGGCGTCCACCAATAGTTGTCTATTTGGATTGGCGCCACTGTATACCACGCGCTGCAGGCGAACGACCTCGTCTACCAGACCATAAAGGGAGCGCGCAAGCTTACCCGCCAGCTGCGCCGCATCCATTTTCAGCAGGCGCCTGGCCAGAAAATCATGCAACTGCGCCAACAAACTCTCCAGGGGTTCATCAGCCATCAAGCCGGCCAGGTCAGCCACCGTACCGCTGCCGCTGCCCAGGGCATTCACTGCCTGGCGCACGGCCGCCGCACTGTCCAGGGAGGCATCGCGATAGATGCGGGCAGCGAGCAACACCTGTCCCCGCGCCAAATCCAGCGACTGCTCGGCGTCACCCGCGTCACCGGTTAACGAGGCCAGCCATGCAAGACTGGCCTGCGCGCCGGGCATCGCCAACTTCTGGGCCTGACAGCGCGAGCGAATGGTGGCCGGCAACCCCGCCGGGCGATGGCAAACCAGAATGATAAAAGTATCGGCAGATGGCTCTTCCAGTGCTTTGAGCAGGGCATTGGCCGCCGCCGTATTCATCGCTTCGGCCGGCGATATTACAATGACCTTTCTACGCCCCAGGCTTGCCGTCTTGCCGGTAAACTCGACCAGTTGTCGCACCTGATCTACCTTGATAACCCGACTGGGAGCCTCGGGCTGTAGCCAGCGGAAATCGCCGTGGCTACCGCTTTTACTCAATTCACAGGCGTGGCAGTGACCGCAGTTATTACCCGCCTCAGGCTGGTGGCACAGTAACAACCGGGCCAGCGCCAGTGCCAACGCCGCCTTGCCCGAGTACGGCACGCCAGATAACAAAATGGCGTGGGGCAATTTTTGCTCGTTCATTTGTTTGTGTAACTGTAGCCACAGCTCCCGTTGCCAGGGCAGAGCCGTACTGATGGTGGGAATTTCACTCACCGCAGGCCCCCGTGCCTGACACCCCAGCATTCCAGTAACTCCACGCATATCTTGTCCAGCGTACCCTGCACTTCCGCCAGGCTGAGGCTGGCGTCGATAACGTGATAACGGCCACTGCTGTCCTGGGCCAATTGCAGGTAAGTGTCGCGTACTCGCTGAAAAAATTCACGGCCTTCCAGCTCGAATCTGTCCAGGGTGCCACGCTCCTTCGCTCTGGCCATGCCCGTGTCTATGGGCGCATCCAGCAGCAAGGTATAGTCCGGCCGCAACTCGCCCTGCACCAATTGCTCCAACTGTCGTACCCGCGATACGCTCAAACCGCGGCCACCGCATTGGTAGGCGTAGGTGGCATCGGTAAAACGGTCACACAGCACCCACTTTCCGGCGCTCAGCGCGGGCTCTATCAGTTGATCGATATGCTGCGCTCTGGCGGCAAACATCAGCAACAATTCGGTAATTTCACCCACCGACTCCTCGCGCACATCCAACAGTAGTTGCCGAATACTTTCGGCCAGCCGCGTACCACCGGGCTCTCGGGTCACAACCAGTTCCACGCCCTGTTGCTGAAGTTGCTCGGCCAGGTAAGTAATATTAGTGGACTTACCCACTCCCTCACCGCCTTCGACGGTGATAAATAATCCTCGGGACAGCATAGGTCTTAGTGTTTCTCCGGGGTGGAGCGGTAGTCCGCTCGTCGTTTTAATTGATACTGTCGAACCGCCGCCTGGTGCGCCTCCAGTGTGCTTGAAAACACATGGCCGCCATCACCCCTGGCGACGAAGAACAGGGTATCACCTTCCGCTGGATTTAGGGCGGCGTGAATGGCCTCCCTGCCCGGTAGTGCAATGGGAGAAGGTGGCAGGCCGTGATGCCGGTAGGTGTTGTACACATTGGCCTCATTGTGCAAGTCACGACGGCGCAAATTTCCATCGAAATGTTCACCCAGGCCATAAATAACGGCGGGGTCTGTTTGCAGGCGCATATTCTTTTGCAGGCGCCTTACGAACACACCGGCTATTTCTGCCCGCTCTTCGGGCAGGCCTGTTTCCCGCTCTATAATAGAAGCCATAATAAGCGCGTCATAGGCAGTTCGGTACGGAAGGTTGTCCGCCCTCGCCGCCCACTCGGTAGCCAGCACGCTCTGCATGCGCCGGTGGGAGCGCTGTAATATTTGCCAGTCGGAGGCCCCGCGTTCAAAGTGGTAACTGTCGGGGAAAAACAAACCCTCGGGCCTGCTGTACGGCGCACTCAGCGCCAGTATTCGCGCATCTGCCACACCGTCCAGACGGTGCAACAAGCGCTTATCGGCCGCTAATATTTGCAGGGCACGCTGCAGGCTTATGCCCTCGGGCAAGGTTAACTGGTATTGCACCACCTTACCTTCGGCGAGCAGCAACAACAGGGCCTTCATATCCAGGTATTGCGGTAGCAGGTATTCCCCCTGGCGTATCCGGGTATCCAAACCGGACCAACGCCCATAGGTGAGTAGCAGTCGCGGGTAAGCCAGAATACCCTGTTCATGCAGGCGCGTGGCCACGCCCCGCAGCGACTCCCCGGCATTGACCGTGAATGGATAACCCCCCGCCGGGATGGCCAGCCTTGTCTGCCAGCGGCCTTGAACTTCAACACCCACAAGCCCCAAAGCCAGGGCCAAAACGATTACAGCAATAGCCAGACGAGACTTCACTGGCCGCCCTGACACAGCAGTTGATGCAGTGCCGCACAGGAATCGTGCCGCTGCCAACGCGCCCCGGCAAAGCTGCCAACCGGGCACACGCCCACCAGCGCATTGCAGAAAAACACTTCCTCGGCAGCCTCTAACTGTGCCAGGCCTATCTCGGCCTCACGCACTTGCAGCCCCAGTGCGGGTGCAAGTTTCTCCATAATAAGCCGACGCCTGGTGCCGTGAACCCCACAATCTACCAGAGCCGGTGTCACCAAACCGTCTGCTTCGCGAATGAACAGGTTGCCTGCAGAAACAGAAATCACCTGCCCCTGCTGAGCCAGCATAAGCACCTCATCGACGCCCGCGGCCTTTCGCTCCCGGGCAGCCATAACCTGCTCCAGCCGATTCAGGTGTTTGATGCCGGCCAGTTGCGGCTGACTGCCCCAGCGAATATTGGCAAGCGCCAGGTGAGCGGGTGCAGGCATTTGGGTAAAAGAGCCCGTGGTGCGTTTATTGACGGCAATTATCACCCGGGGCTTGGCATCGCTGGGCGGGAGATAACCCCTGGGGCCGGCACCCCGGGTCACGGTTACGCGCATGACGAATTCGCCAGCAAAATCGCCCGCGCTCAAAGCACGGTGAATTTGCATGGAAACCTCATCCAGACAGTTGGGAAAACCCAGAACAAGCAGACCCTGTTGCAGCCTCTGCAGATGTAAGTCGAGGTAGAGCGGCTTGCCCTCCAGCAGTAATAGCGTCTCAAAAATACCGTCGCCGAAGTCCAAGCCCCTATCGGGCAGTGGCAACGCACTGGCAGGGTAGCCATCTACCCAAATTTGACCTTGTGTGGGCACCACGGCGGGCGACTAGTTCGGTTTGCCAAATAACAGCGAGCCGTTGGTGCCACCGAAACCGAATGAGTTGGACAGCGCGCACTCGATTTTTCGCTCCTGTGCGGTGTGGGGGACGTAGTTCAGCCGGCAGTCGTCGCTGGGGTTATCCAGATTGATCGTAGGTGGTGCCACCTGATCGCGTATCGCAAGGATGGAAAAGATGGCCTCCACCGCGCCAGCGGCACCCAGCAAGTGCCCAATCATCGACTTGGTGGAACTGACCGCAACCTGGGCTGCATCCACGCCCATTACCGTCTCAACCGCCAGGCTCTCGGCGCCGTCACCGGCGGGAGTGGAAGTGCCGTGGGCGTTGATGTAGTTAATTTTATCAGTGGCCACGCCGGCGTCGTTGACGGCATTGCGCATGGCAGCCGCTGCACCGCGTCCGTCCGCCGGGGGCAATGTCATGTGGAAGGCATCGCCGCTCATGCCAAAGCCGAGAACCTCGGCGTAAATTTTTGCACCGCGCGCCCTGGCCGCTTCGTATTCTTCCAACACGATAACCCCGGCGCCATCGCCCAGTACAAAACCGTCGCGGTCTTTGTCCCAGGGGCGTGAGGCGGCCTGCGGGTCATCGTTGCGTTTGGACAGCGCCCTGGCGGCGGCAAAGCCCCCCACGCCCACTGGCGTGGTCGCCATTTCTGCGCCCCCGACCAACATAGCGTCGGCATCGCCCAGGGCAATCAGGCGCGCGCCCAGACCAATATTGTGGGTACCCGAAGTACAGGCGGTGACAATGGCCAGTTGCGGGCCGCGCAGACCGTACTTAACCGACAGATTACCCGCGATCATATTGATGATGGAGCCGGGAACAAAAAATGGTGATATCTTACGGGGGCCGCCGGTTCTGACCAGCTCCGTGGCCTTCTCTATCAAGCCTATGCCACCAATGCCCGAGCCAATGGCACAGCCAATTCGATCGGCATTTTCTTCGGTGACTTCGAAGCCGCTGTCTTCCATGGCCTGTATGCCAGCCACCATGCCGTATTGAATAAAAGGGTCCATCTTGCGGGAGTCTTTAGGCAAAATATAAGCCGACACATCCAGGTCGCGAACGCTGGCACTGAACTGCGTGCTATAGGATGAGGCGTCAAAACTGTCTATGGGGGCCGCGCCGCTCTTCCCGGCGAGAATATTTTCCCAGGTTTCATCCACCGTATTACCCACGGCGGTAATCATGCCCAATCCCGTTACAACCACTCTTCTACCAATCACCGGCCCGACTCCTCTTGTCGTAGTTCCCAACTGCAGCCAAACAAAAAAAAGCCGCTCTATCGTACAATAGAAACGGCTCTTATTGAAAAGGCGGAGCTAACTAGGCTTCATTACTGGTGATGTAATCGATAGCCAACTTAACCGTTGTGATTTTTTCTGCTTCTTCGTCTGGAATTTCTGTCTCGAACTCTTCTTCAAGGGCCATAACCAACTCGACAGTGTCCAATGAGTCTGCACCCAGGTCCTCTACGAAAGAGGCTTCGGTTTGTACGTCTTCTTCGTTGACGCCAAGCTGCTCGGCTACGATTTTTTTAACGCGTTCTTCAATGCTGCTCATGATTATTCTTCACTCCTGAGATTAGTACGAATTCAACACCGGCCAGCCGGCGTGAGAATCGCATTTTACTCTGTTTTTACAGCGAGTAATACTTTTTTTGACAACTGCATCTACAGAGGGATTTTCACTTGTTTTTCAGTGAGTTAGCCCATGTACATGCCGCCGTTAATGTGTACGGTCTCGCCGGTAATATAGCCCGCGGCCTCGCTGCACAGAAAAGCAACCAGGGCTGCTATCTCCCGCGGCGCGCCCAAACGGCCCAGCGGTATTTGCCCCAGCATGGCATCCCTCTGGCTCTCGGACAATTCGGCGGTCATATCAGTATCGATAAAACCGGGGGCCACACAGTTAACGGTAACCGACCTGGAGCCTATCTCTTTGGCCAGGGCACGGGAAAAGCCCTCGGCCCCCGCTTTGGCGGCCGCGTAGTTGCTCTGCCCGGCGTTGCCCATGGAACCCACCACCGAAGTGATATTGACGATTCTGCCCCAGCGAGCCTTGGTCATACCGCGCAAACAGGCCTTGCTCATTCGGTAAATAGAACTGAGGTTGGTATTTATTACGTCGCTCCATTCTTCCGCCTTCATGCGCAGTAACAGATTGTCTTTGGTAATACCGGCATTATTGATCAACACCAGGGGCGCACCGTGTGCTTCGCCAACGGCCTTGATGACCTGACTCACACTGTCATCGCTGGCAACGTCCAGGGTCATGCCACAACCGGTATTGCCCAGCGCCGCCAGGTAGTCGGAAATTTTCTGGGCACCGGCATCGGAAGTAGCCGTGCCCACAACGGTAAAGCCCTCTGCGCACAGTTGCTCGGCGATAGCTTTACCTATGCCTCGACTGGCTCCCGTGACCAGGGCTACTTTTTTATCTTCGCTCATTGCCGTCTCCTCCTTGCCAGATACAAACTAAGCTTGCAACTCAGCCAACGCGGCCTGCAGTGCATCCGGCTGTTCAATCGAAAAACTACTCAGTGACTTATCAATACGCCGGTTCAGGCCACTGAGCACTTTGCCCGGGCCACACTCGACAAGGCGCTGCACACCCATGGCCATAATGGCCTGCACACAGGCTGTCCACTGCACCGGACTGGAAATCTGTTCAACCAGCAGTGCGGCTATGTTTTCAGGGTCAGACTCTGCCCTGGCATTCACATTGTGCACAACCGGAATGGTCGGGGCAGACAACTGCAGGGCGGCGATAGCTTGCGCCAACTGCTCACCCGCAGGTTTCATTAACTGGGTGTGGAAAGGCGCGCTCACCGGCAGCGGCAAGGCGCGTTTGGCACCCGCCTCCTTGAGGACCGTGATGGCCGACTCCACGGTGGCGGCATGACCGGCGATAACAACCTGGCCCGGCGAATTGAAGTTTACCGCGGCGACAATTCCGTCTCCGGCAGCAGAGGTTTCCAGGCAAATACGATTGATGGCCTCGTCGTCCAGCCCGATGATGGCAGCCATGGCACCCACGCCCACCGGTACTGCCACCTGCATAAACGCGCCGCGCTGGCGAACCAGTTCTACCGCATCGGAAAATTGTAATGCGCCGGCGCACACCAGCGCCGAAAACTCACCCAGGCTATGCCCCGCCATGACCGATGGCTGCGCGCCATCTGCAGCCAACCAGGCGCGCCACAGGGCGACACTGGAAGTGAGCAGTACGGGCTGGGTTGTTTCGGTAAGGTTGAGCGCTTCCTGCTCGCCGTTGGCGACCAGGCTCCACATATCGTAGCCCAGAACATCCGAGGCCTCGGCGAAGGTTTGCCGCACCGTATCGAACTGTTGGTAAGCGGCAGCCAGCATGCCAATTTTCTGTGAACCCTGACCGGGAAAAACAAAGGCGAGATTATTGGTGGACATTGCCTGGATTCCTTATATCGCAGATGTAGCAACGGAGACCGAAGTCCCCGTATATCATATCTGTGCGCCTGAGTATCTACCGCCTCTATATACAAGACGAGAGAAGTAACAGGTGATTAATCGTCGTTGTTGACGTTAATTACTTTTTTGCCGCGGTAGAAACCGTCTGCAGTCACATTGTGGCGCAGGTGTGTTTCACCGGAAGTCTGGTCTACAGACAGAGTGGGGGCGCTCAGCGCATCGTGTGAACGACGCATGCCACGACGCGAACGGGTCTTCTTACTCTTTTGAACAGCCATAACTAACTCCTAGTACTTCTTGCCGGGCTTTAATTGCGCCAGCACATTAAACGGGTTGGGCTTTGCACCTTCTTCTACTACCTCCTCGGGAGGCGGTGGCGCATAGGCCGCAAAACTCTTTTTGCATTCTTCAGTATCGTGGTAGTTAAAGGGCGGCAAGGTGAGTATCAACTCATCTTCCACCAACTCCCACAAATTACAGGCCTCATCGGTCGTAATCAGGGCATCCAGATGACGCGGCAGACGATTGGCCTGCTCGTCCGTCAACACCACGGCCAACGTGTTATCCATGGCCAAGTGCACAGACATCGGCAACAGGCAGCGCTGGCAGGTAACCTCCACATCTGCTGTGATAGCAAGGTGCACGAGACTCCTGTTTTCCATATCTCTGGACAGCGTTAATTCCGCTTGAATACTACCCGCTTCGCTCACTAATAGCTCACGAAAACGGTGCAGATCATGCGGATTTATCGCGCCACTGACACTCACACCTCGCGCTGCTGCCTTGCGAACATCCAGCGTATTCGGGAGGGGCTCAGTTAACATAGGCGCGCATCATAGGGAGGGAATACCGTTTTGTCAAAAAAATCTTTAAAATACAAACAGTTCACCCACTTATTCACACACTTTGGCCGCAATTATGGACCTGATTCTCGCTTCAACTTCGCCCTACCGGAAAAGCCTCTTGCAACGGCTACAAATACCCTTTCGCACTCTGGCCCCGGAAGTGGACGAAAGCGCCCTGGCCGACGAAACGCCGACCGAGCTTGTGGCCCGCCTGGCTCTGGCCAAAGCCAGGGCACTATCGGGCACCCACCCAGCCGCCCTGGTTATCGGCAGTGACCAGGTCGCCACCCTGGACGGCCAGATTATGGGCAAGCCGGGCCATCACCAGGCAGCCGTCACCCAACTTCGAGCCTGCTCCGGCCGGGAAGTTCGTTTCCACACCGGATTGGCTGTAGTGTGCGAAACCACCGGCTTTCAGCAAGTGCATGTGGAGCCATTTACCGTGCAGTTTCGAGAGCTCAGCAGTAGCGCAATTGAGAACTACCTGCAACGAGAGCAACCCTATGACTGCGCCGGCAGCTTTAAGTGCGAGGGCCTGGGGATCGCGTTGTTTTCCGGCCTGAGCGGTAATGACCCCACTGCACTTGAAGGGTTACCACTTATATCATTGGTGAAAATGCTCGAATGTGCTGGCCTTAGTCCGCTGAATTAAATTGTAGTTGACCCGTGATTTTTAGCCGCTGCCAGGATTGGGTTTTGCTTTGCTGGACACGCCGTGAATCCATCCATGGAGGCTCGGCTACAGCATCCATGCTGTAGACGGTCCTGCAAAGCAAAACCCAATCCTGGCAGCGGCTTTCAAAAAATCACAGATCGACTACAAATTAATTATATTATATACAACTAGTTACGAAGCCTATCTAATATAGTTTCGAGATTGACATCCAGCTTCGCCTCAAGCTCCACCCGCCCCTGCTCCGGCAAAGTAAAGCGCAGTGCCCGTGCATGTAAAAACAAACGCTTCAAACCAATCTTCTTACAGAAATCCCGATCTGCATCCGTGCTGTACTTGTCATCCCCCAGCAGCGGAAACCCCACATGCTGCGCGTGAACCCGAATCTGGTGTGTCCTGCCGGTCACCGGCTTGGCCTCAATCAGGGTGGCGTTGGCAAACCGCTCAACGATGCTGAACTTAGTGACCGCTGCCTTGCCCTCCTTCGCCACCCGCACCAGGCCTTCACCCGAGGGTAGCTTGAACTTAAAAAGAGGCGCGTCCACCACACGGCACTGCTTGGGCCAGTGCCCGGGCACCAGAGCCAGATACCGTTTGTCCACGGTGCCAGCGCGAAGCTGACGGTGAATTTCACGCAGCACAGGCCGCCTTTTGGCGATCATAATGCAGCCGGAGGTATCCCGGTCTATGCGGTGCACCAACTCCAGATACTTATCATCGGGGCGCAATTGACGCAGAGCCTCAATCAGGCCGTAGCTCAAACCGCTGCCACCGTGCACCGCCAGACCCGATGGCTTATTGATGACCAACAGCCCCTTGTCCTCGTAAACCACGGCCCTACGCAATTGATCAGCCCAGCGGGGCGGGATTGTGGCAGGCTCCGAGGGTGCGGGCACACGAATAGGCGGTATACGCAGCACATCGCCCGCTTTCAGGCGATAATCAGGCTTAACCCGCCCCTTGTTAACACGTACCTCGCCCTTGCGACAGGCCCGGTAGATACGGGTTCGGGGCACGCCTTTCAGCTCCCGCAACAGGTAGTTGTCCAGCCTCTGGCCCGCGTAGTCTCCATCTATAGTCCTGAGCTGTGCGCGGTGGGGCTGCTCTGTTTTGTCGTCTGTCATAAAACCCTGAAATTCTTTTAATTTGAAGCGCTTAGCGTTTGCTGTTATATTTGCGCCCGTGTGGTGATAGCCCGCCCTGTCGGGGTCGGTTAAATCCTTGGCGAATAGTGAGCCTGCCTGTGAAATGCAAGGCTTCGCCAACGTACATTTACCCACTGATTTTTGCCCGCTAGCCGGGCAACACGACAAATACTATACGTGTCGGTAACCAGGCGCGGCGACAGATACCAAAAGATCACAGTCGCAGCGAAGGCGAAAGCCCCGGACTGACATCACTATGAACCGCGCAGTAGAACTGCCGGGATACAGAATCAGATATTTCGATATCACAGCGTAGTCGCAAGTTTCAGGTGCTGCGACACTAACAAAAAGGCGGGATAAGCGCTACACAATTCCCCCGCACGCTGCGTCACAGCTTGTTGTTTGCATCAAGCACACTGACAACTTACAGAACACCTGAGCGTTATGAGTGAAGCTCACTCCTAAGCCCGGTTTCGAACCGGCTGTATTTTTGATTCCAACCCCGCCAGGCCTGCGCCAATAAAAGGTAAGGCAAATCATGAAAAAAATATTAATCAACGCAACGCAGCCGGAAGAACTCCGTGTCGCCATGGTCGATGGGCAGCGCCTGTATGACCTGGACATCGAAAACCGTACGCGTATTCAGAAAAAATCCAACATCTACAAGGCAAAAATCACCCGGGTAGAACCTTCCCTGGAAGCTGCATTTGTAGATTTCGGCGCAGACCGCCACGGCTTTTTGCCGCTCAAGGAAATCGCCAGGGAGTACTTCTCTCGCAAGCCCAAGGACAGCGACGGGCGGATGAAAATTCGCGAAGTGGTTAAAGAAGGCACCGAAATAATCGTACAGGTTGACAAAGAAGAGCGCGGCAACAAAGGTGCAGCGCTCACCAGCTTTATCAGTATGGCCGGTCGCTACATGGTACTCATGCCCAACAACCCGCGCGCCGGTGGCATCTCACGGCGCATCGAGGGCGATGAGCGCTCCGAACTGCGCGAGGCCATGAACGGCCTGGAAATCCCCAATGGCATGGGCGTTATCATTCGCACCGCCGGCGTGGGCCGCTCCACCCAGGAACTGCAATGGGATCTCAACTATCTGGTGCAGTTGTGGGAAGCCATCACCGAAGCCAGCGACAAAACCAAGGCGCCGGAGTTGTTGTTCCAGGAGAGCAACGTGGTGATACGCGCCGTGCGCGATTACCTGCGCGATGATATCGAACAGGTAATGATAGACGCACCCGATGCCTACCAGCAGGCCATAGAGTTCGTCAGGCAGGTAATGCCTCAGTATGAAAGCCGCATTCATCTGTATAAAGACAACATCCCCATGTTCAATCGCTTTCAGATAGAGAGCCAGATTGAAACCGCGTTTCAACGCGAGGTGCGCTTGCCCTCCGGTGGCTCTATTGTCATCGACCCCACCGAAGCACTGGTGTCCATTGACATCAACTCCGCCCGGGCCACCCGCGGCAAAGACATTGAAGACACCGCCCTGCAAACCAACCTGGAAGCCGCCGACGAGATAGCCCGTCAGTTACGCCTGCGCGACATGGGTGGCCTGATTGTTATCGACTTTATCGACATGCTGGCTGCGCGCAACCAACGCGCTGTAGAAAACCGGATGCGTGATGCCCTGGAAATTGACCGGGCCCGCGTACAGGTAGGGCGAATTTCTCGTTTCGGCTTACTGGAGATGTCCCGCCAACGCCTGCGCCCATCACTGGGTGAGACCAGCGCCATTGTCTGCCCCCGCTGTACTGGCCAGGGCACCATACGTGACACCAAGTCCCTGGCCCTGTCCATCTTGCGCCTGCTGGAAGAAGCTGCCATTAAAGAGCGCAGCGCCGAAGTGCGAGCCATTGTGCCCGTGGATGTCGCCGCCTATTTGCTAAACGAAAAACGCGGCGCGCTCAACGAGATAGAGCAAATCTCCAAGACGCGTATTCTGGTGATACCCAACCCCAACCTGGAAACACCCCACTTCGAACTGCAGCGACTGCGCGATGACGAAGTGACCGACCATCAATCCAGTTACAAGATTGATCTCGCTGTGCCCGAGGCAGACGCCATCAGCGACAGCCACACCGCCAATATTCCCCAGCAAACCGCCGCAGTACAGGCGATTGCGCCGCAGACACCGGCACCCACTGCCAGCGCCCCAGCAGCCAGCAAGCCCGAAACCGGCGCGGAAAAACAACCCGCAGCGCAGAGCCAGGATGATCAACCCGGGCTTCTCTCCAGGGCGTTTACCTCCCTGTTCGGGACGGTTGAAGAACCGGCGGAGGTAGAGGCGAAATCCACTCAGACCAGTAAGAGCGAACAATCACAGCAGCGCCAGGAGCAAAAGCCCCAAAGCAACCGCGGTCGCAACCGTCGCCGTGGGGGGCAAAACCGTGGCTCCGGCCAGGACTCCCAGGAGAAGCGCGGCCAGAATGACGGCCGACGCGCCTCAGAAGACGACAATCGCAGCGATGGCCGGCAAAATCGCAAGAGCAATGAAAAAAGCGACCAGGGTAGCAACAACGTCCACGCCGAAAACCAGCGCAACGGCAATGTGAAAGAGCCAGAGCGCGACGAGCCCTCCGATCAGCGTGACAACAAGCCCCGCAAGCGCCCCAGTGATATGAAACGCTCCGAGGCACCCAAGCGCCGACGCAATCGCGGCAAGCGTCCCGAAGCTGCCGAAAACACCGCCGTTGAAGCCAAGGAAAATGCGCCGGTTGTTGCAGACGCTACCGCAGTACTGCCCGCCAGCGAAACACCGGTAGTGGCTGAGCCCATTGCTGAAACTGTAGAAGCGCCAATGGTTTCGGCTGAGGCCACTTTAGAAACGGTTGCAGCCACAGTACAGCTCGTTGTCGAAGACACGAAAAGCGATGCGGTTGACGGCACTGATGCGCCCTCCCCGGCGGCCACACAAGACGCCGACGAAACCCCGGTTGAAGCATCCGCTGTGATTGAAACTGAAGTGGCCCGCGAGCCTGCGCCAGACGCAAAGCCTGAGCCGATAGAGTCAGTCGCTGAACCGGTAGTGGCCGTATCAACGGTAGCCGAAACACCCGTAGCCAAGGCGGAAGTGCCAGCGGAGCCAGCGCCAACACCAGGGCTTACTGCTAGCGGCAGAGCCGGCAACGACCCCCGGGTAGATGCCAAGCCAGTCAGTGAGGTAAACATCACCACTGAGCACATAAGCCTGTTCAGTGACAGCGTTGCCCCGGCAGCCCTGGCCAGTGGTAAATCTGCACCCCGTTCCGCCAACGACCCCAGGGGCCCGGTAAGCCAACCGGCAATCGACACCGTCGCCCGTGCCGACTAAATAGTGCAAATATGTGACCAGGGGCCGCACGCCCCTTGTGTCCACATTGCATAACTGTATAATTCCGGCTGCTTCGCAACAGAGGCAGAAAAACTATCCGGTGGGCTGGCTGAGCGGCCGAAAGCGGCGGTCTTGAAAACCGTTGAGGGTTTGTCCCCTCCGAAGGTTCGAATCCTTCGCCCACCGCCATATCAAAGAGTTTCAAGCGATTGAAACCCTTTTTTAATGTGCGCTATTCAAATTGTGGTACGAAATTGGTACAATTTTAACCGCGATTTGGAGTGAATAGCATGGCTACACTGAAGAAACGAAAGGCAAAAGACGGTACTGTCACCTGGCAGGCCGTCATCCGTCGCACCGGATACCCCACCCAGGCTAAAACCTTTCCCACCAAGCAACAGGCAGAAGACTGGGCATCAGACATCGAGCGCGACATCCGCGACCGTCGCATAGACCCCAGGGCCCTGGCTGAAAGAAAGACCCTGTCCGCCGGCATCACCCTGTACCTAGAGGAAGTGGCACCGAAGATGAAGTCGGAGAAAGATGTCCGGCGCCTGTGCACTTGGTGGTCGCACAAGATTGGCCGTATCACCCTGTCCGAACTGAATCCGGTCATGGTGGCCGAGTGCTTGAACTCTCTGTCCTGTAGCGGCCCCACCAAAAACCGCTACCTGGGCGCCCTCAGTGGATGCCTGACGACGCTATCGAAGACACCTTACTCCTGGCCGCTTCCGAACGGGAACCCCTGTAGGTTGGTTACCAGGGAGGAGGATGGCAACAACCGTAAACGTATCATCAAGCCGGATGAATGGAAAAAGCTGCT
>SMVA01411798.1_pt1 | contig 32630 bp, 39 predicted proteins | sample 2456451 | NCBI WGS metagenome assembly SMVA01 (sample SAMN11095933, study PRJNA526329) | marine sediment metagenome | biome: Marine sediment; feature: Surficial sediment; material: Deep marine sediment; isolation source: Hadal surficial sediment | place: Pacific Ocean | collected 2014-05 | depth... | reverse complement strand
GGAGTTGCCCAGTCAGTATATGGAGAATTTTTGCTGGGAATGGGAGGTGTTGGCTTATATGACACAGCATATTGATAGCGGTGTGCCACTTCCCCGCAAATTGTTCGACAAAATGCTTGCTGCGAAAAATTTTCAGAGCGGCCTTCAGACCCTGCGCCAGATAGAGTATTCATTATTTGACATGCACCTACATTTCGATTTTAATTTAGATGATGGGAAGACGGCATTGCAATTACTAGACAAGATTCGTGAACAGGTAGCGGTTGTTATCCCGCCAGGATTCAATCGCTTCCCCAATAGTTTTTCGCACATTTTTGCGGGGGGGTACGCAGCGGGTTATTACAGCTACAAATGGGCAGAAGTACTGTCTGCTGATGCTTATAGCATGTTTGAGGAGAGCGCAGATGGGGTGATGAATGAGAAGATCAGCGCACGTTTTCGTGACGAAATTCTTGCTGTGGGTGGGAGCCGAACAGCGTTAGAATCGTTTGTAGCATTACGTGGACGCGAGCCAAAAATAGATGCGTTATTACGTCATAGTGGCATGGCGGTTAAGTAAATGTACTAGGGTAAAATGACTCTGCTTGTTAAGTAGAAAGGACAGAATTTAATGAAAATAGCATATGTACTAATTCTCCTGCCCTTTCTTCTGGCAGAAATTGCCAGTGCAGCAGAGATGTATCGCTGGGTGGATGCCGATGGTAAGGTGCATTACACTGACACCCAGCCACCAACTACAGCAAAAAGTGCACAGAAAAAGGAATTGGGAAGTCGAGCAGGAAAAGCGCAAATGCCCTATAGCTTGCAACAGGCCATGAAGAATTTTCCGGTTACTTTATATAATAGCAAGTGTGGCGAGCCATGCATCAATGCAATAGAACTTCTAACGAACCGAGGTATTCCATTTTCTAAGAAAAGTCCTGAGAATACTCCTACCGATGCGGAGTCTCTAAAAAAGATCGTTGGTGGAGAACTGGTAGTACCTGTTCTAGTTGTTGGAAACGATATACTAAAAGGATTTGAGAAGGGTAGTTGGAACAGTGCGCTTGATTTGGCGGGTTATCCCAAGAGCTCTATTTTGCCGAAATTATCCATCACACCAGATACTACAGCGGACTAACCCTAGCTGGAAGCGATTGTTTCGTTCAATGGCTTCGAAATAAAAACAGATAAGATAAAATTGGTTCTCAATAGGAAACCACTAATGATTCTGCTATTGAAACTCAATAGCATCCTATAAAAATTACAAGTACTGTAGATTAGGATAAATTTAAAGTAGGTGTGTTTGTAGACGTTCTGCATTATTATTGCTTCTGAGGCTCCTCTACGGTCTTACTTGGTTTGCGACGCAACCAGAAAAAAGCAGCAATACCTCCTCCCGCACCCAGTAACAACGCAATTTCTATCATACCAATGCCGCCGGAATGCCCACCATGGCCGCCACCTTCTCCTACATGTATTGGGATCGTGACCGCCACACTCATTTTGCCAGCTTTCTCAGTTTCCAGTAGAAGGTTATATTGCCCCAATTCTTTGAAGTTTACGGCAAGCGTAATGCTTCCAGATGGATACAGTTTGGCGGGTTTAGACATGATCATTTTTCCACCATCACTTTGGCCTTCTGATACTAAGACTAAGCGCGCACCAATCGGTGTTTCACGAGACTTGGTGCCCTGAAGGTCCACTGTTAGGATATGTTCGCCTGCATTTGGTACATGATCACAATAGGCGTGTGTGGGGGGAAGCTGGCCCTTTGGTTTTTCATAGGCGTTGAATGAAACAGGAAAAGACCCTGTTCTTATAGAACAGTCTCCACCGTGGCCCATATGGCCAATCATTAGTTGTGCATTGACTGGTAGTGCTACTAGCGCCACCAGTGCGATCCACTCTAGACGCACAACCCACCCACACGCTTTATACATAGTTTCTCCATAAGATACTGATTTGTTAGTTAATTGCTTATCCAGCAATTTTCTTGAGTAATTTTATCGGTTAATTGTATATCAAAAGAATCAATAATGGGAGCAACGTTTAGATACGAATTATATAAAATATAGGTAACCAACAAAAAACCATAATATGAAAACGAGTACGCAACACAAATACACTTAAAAGATTCGTAAATCTTGTAGTATGAAGACCACGAGGTGAAAACATTCATTCTAAGTTAGTGCCGCTTTAAGAACTTGTATGTCAGTATATAATACACGTATCGATAAACTCAAAATTGAGCCAAGTGCGGCTCACAATTACGGCATTGGATGACATAAAAACTAACCGTGATACTTCGACACATGATATTTGTGTTCAGCATGGAGAAGAAATACTGGCTTCGCAGCTGCTACTAATCAAGAACAAGGAGTATGATTTTGCACCCCCATTTCGGGAAATGACGATTCATCTCTATTTGGTTGGAGTCATGTGGCGTCATGGTGAGAACCTTAACTTGTCAACAAATCCTCGTGAACATGCTTTTGCATCACTACACACGATGCTCGTGAAAAATGGCATGAGTGATAAAAATGCCAAGAAACGAATCGAATTTCTAGGCAATATGTCCCAGACAGAAGACAATAGTGACACACTTGTCGTGACTACTGGTTACCAGGCCATGTTGGATGATAATAGTTTGGCCATGATTTTAGAGGAGTATCGTGATGAGATGCGCGTTTCTGGCGCTCTCTGGCGGTTTTATAACCGTGGTAAAAAAATTATGTTCATTGGTGGAGCTGTTGCCGCTTTTATTGCGATCTGGTTAGTTACAATTTTCATACCATCAACTAGTGGGATTGTCATACTTGCAGCAGGGATATTTGCTGCTGCACTAGTTATTATACCAACATTTTTGATAGGGACTTTGGTATATCGGTTAAAGTTCAAAAAAACACCTGCTTCAGCCCAGTCTCGATCATGAATATTAATGGTGAATTTAGCACCAAGTTGCTCGTGGTTGTTTCCCCTTGACTAGTACTACTAGTATTTGGCGATCTGGAAATTGCTCGAAATCTGAATTTTGTGGTATCACACTCTTAACGGGGTCTACGCCAGCAGTAGATGCTGTGACTGGAAAAAGAATAATAATTACCCATACAAATTCTTAAATATATAGTCAATTTATAGCAAATTATGAGTGCTGTGATTATAGATGGAAACGCAATTGCTAGTGCTCTACGAGCCGAGTGGAAGGTTCGCGCAGAAAGCCTGAAAGAACAAGGTATACAACCAGGGCTAGCAGTGGTCATTGTTGGGGATAATCAGGCTTCCAGTATTTATGTGCGTAACAAGGCAAGGGCTTGTCGTGAAACTGGTATTTATTCCGAAGTACACGAGTTTCCTGAAAGCGCAAGTGAAAACGAAGTGCTGCACCATATTCACGAGTTAAATGAAAATCCTAAAATCCATGGCATCTTGGTGCAATTGCCATTGCCGCGACATTTTGAAGACAAGAAATTAATATCATACATCGCTGTGGAAAAAGACGTGGATGGCTTCCATTTCAACAATATTGGTGCGCTTGTCACTGGTAATGCGGTGTTTCCACCCTGTACTCCTTATGGTGTGATGAAAATGCTGGAAAAGAGTGGCATTCAGGTTGAGGGACAGCATGCAGTAGTGGTAGGGCGAAGCAATATCGTTGGCAAACCAATGGCACTAATGTTGTTGGAGAAGAATGCGACTGTTACCATTTGTACATCGAAAACACGTGATCTAGCTGGGCACACAGGGCGTGCCGACATTCTGGTGGTGGCAACTGGCAAACCTAAAATGATTACTGCTGACATGGTTAAGCCAAACGCAACAGTGATAGATGTAGGCATAAACCGCATGCCTAACGGCAAGCTTGCAGGGGATGTAGATTTTGATTCGGTTAAGGAGAAAGCAGGGTATATAACACCGGTACCAGGTGGAGTGGGACCAATGACAATTGCCATGTTGTTACGCAATACCATTGAGGCAGCAAGTCGTGTCCAAGCTGGAGCTTTGTCACGGATTAACACGGTTAATAAATAACACGTAACAATTATGAGGTCGAAGCATGGAACCTACGCCCGATATTGACCCACAGGAAACACAAGAATGGCTCGATGCGCTAGAGTCTGTACTAGTACACGAGGGGACAGAAAGAGCGCATTACTTACTGGAAAAACTAGTAGAAAGGGCGCGAAGATCTGGTGCTTATCTTCCTTATAGTGCTACAACTGCATACTTAAATACTATCCCACCCGGTAAGGAGGAGAGCTCGCCTGGAGATCATGCGCTGGAACACCGCATCCGTTCTTACGTGCGCTGGAACGCTATGGCCATGGTATTGCGCGCAAACAGAAAAACAAATGTCGGTGGCCATATCGCCACCTTTGCTTCTGCTGCAACACTCTACGATGTTGGCTACAATCATTTTTGGCACGCTGCTAGCAAAAATCATGGCGGTGACCTAGTACTTGTACAAGGGCACTCTTCACCTGGTATTTATGCTCGCGCTTTTATACTAGGGGAATTGACTGAGGAACAGCTGGATAATTTTCGCCAAGAGGTGGGGGGGAAGGGTCTGTCTTCCTATCCCCATCCTTGGTTGATGCCAGATTTCTGGCGTTTTCCAACAGTTTCAATGGGGTTGGGGCCTTTGATGGCAATCTACCAAGCTCGTTTCATGAAATATCTTGATAGTCGTGGTTTAGCCAAAACTCAGGGTCGGAAAGTCTGGGCCTTTATGGGTGATGGTGAAATGGACGAACCAGAATCACTGGGCGCAATTTCGTTGGCCTCACGTGAGAATTTGGATAATTTGATATTTATCGTCAATTGCAATCTACAGCGTCTTGATGGACCAGTACGTGGGAATAGCAAAATTATTCAGGAACTCGAAGGCATTTTTCGTGGAGCTGGCTGGAATGTCATCAAGGTAATTTGGGGTTCTTACTGGGATCCGTTACTAGCAAAAGATACCAAAGGTTTGCTGCAGAAACGCATGATGGAATGTGTTGACGGCGAATACCAGACCTTCAAATCCAGAGATGGTTCTTATGTACGGAAGCACTTCTTTGGAAAATACCCTGAATTATTAGAAATGGTAGCAAATATGTCTGATGACGATATTTGGAGGTTAAATCGAGGAGGACATGACCCGCACAAGGTGTATGCCGCCTATGCATCAGCAGTAAAACACAAAGGACAACCAACAGTGATACTTGCCAAGACAATTAAAGGCTATGGTATGGGTGAAGCAGGTGAGGCGCAAAACATTACGCATCAGCAAAAGAAGATGGGAACCACTTCTATAAAAGCATTTCGTGACCGTTTTCGCTTGCCAGTACCGGACAACAAAATAAACGAAATGCCATATCTCATGTTCGAGAAAGACTCACCCGAGTTAGTTTATATGCGGGCAAAGCGCAATTCACTGGGAGGGCTTCTCCATCGCCACCAGCGGCATGATGCAGAAGCATTACAAATACCGCCATTATCAGCATTTGAGGCGTTACTCAAAGCCAGCGATGAAGGGCGAGAATCCTCCACTACCATGGTGTTTGTGCGCATACTCAATATCTTGGTGAAGGATAAAATCATCAGCAAGAGAATAGTACCAATTGTAGCAGACGAATCACGTACATTTGGTATGGAAGGTATGTTCCGGCAGTTAGGTATATGGTCGTCAACAGGGCAACTCTACACGCCAGAGGATGCCGATAAGTTGATGTACTACAAGGAAGACAAAAATGGCCAGATTTTGCAAGAGGGCATTAATGAAGCGGGTGCCATGTCGTCATGGATAGCGGCAGCAACCGCTTATAGTGCTCATGGTGTACAGATGATTCCTTTTTTTATTTTTTATTCAATGTTTGGTTTTCAGCGTATTGGCGATCTTGCCTGGGCAGCAGGGGATATGCGTTGCCGTGGTTTTTTGATGGGTGGCACCGCTGGGCGGACTACCTTGAATGGAGAAGGCCTACAACATCAGGATGGCCACAGCCATCTGGTTGCCTCCACTATTCCCAACTGCGTATCTTATGATCCCACGTTTGCATATGAGCTTGTAGTTATTATTCAAGACGGTCTGCGCCGTATGTATCAAGAGCAGGAAGATGTGTATTACTACATAACCGTGATGAACGAAAATTACTCGCATCCAGAAATTCCAAAAGGTACCGAGCAAGGCATATTGAAGGGTATGTATCTATTTCGTGAGGGTAGTAACGAAAGAGGAAAAAATTCGATACTAAGAGTACAACTGCTTGGCTCTGGAACCGTCCTGCGTGAAGTTATCGCAGCGGCAGAGATTCTAAAAGAAGAATATGGTGTTACCGCTGATATCTGGAGCGTCACTAGTTTTAACGAATTGCGTCGTGAAGCGCTGGGGATAACACGTTGGAATATGCTGCACCCAACAGAACCAGCAAAACTATCTTACGTGGGATCTTGTCTAGAGGGGCGAGAGGGACCTGTAGTGGCGGCAACTGATTATATGAAAACCTTTGCAGATCAGATTCGTGAATTTGTGCCAAGGCAATATAAAGTGTTGGGAACCGATGGTTTCGGACGCTCCGATACACGCGAAAAACTACGCCAGTTTTTTGAGGTAGATCGTCACTACATTACTGTTGCTTCGCTTAAAGCTCTGGCAGAAGAGAACAGAATATCGCCAGAGATAGTGGTAGGGGCGATGGATAAATACGGCATTGATCCGGATAAGCCAAATCCAGTAAAGGTATAAAAAGACTTTGTGCATAGAAATAAGTTATTGTTCTCTAAACATGGAAGCAAAGGCGAAGGAAGAAGCGTGGCAGAGATTAAACAGGTATTAGTTCCCGATATCGGAGACTTTAAAAATATTCCCATAATCGAGTTACTGGTGAGACCAGGCGACAAGATCAAAGGAGAAGACTCGCTGATATCGCTAGAATCTGATAAGGCGACAATAGAAGTACCTTCTCCTTATGCGGGTATAGTCAAAGAAATAAATGTTCGGGTGGGCGACAAAGTCTCTGAAGGCACGCTCATTTTAGTAATGGAAGTCAATGAAACAGATAGTTCAGCCGCGGTTGTTCCCCTGTCCGCACCAGTCACCCACTCTGCTCCTGTAGAAGCTATTCCTAATCCAGTTCAAGTTTTTAACCCGCAGCTTGCTAGTAAGCCTTCGATAGCCCCTATGCCAGTAAACGAAACTGCTTTTAACCAGGCGCATGCTAGTCCCTCCGTTCGCCGCTTTGCACGTGAATTAGGTGTAAATCTTGGTCTGGTTGGTGGTAGCGGCCCTAAAAAACGCATACTTAAGGAAGACATAAAGACTTACGTCAAAGTCGAATTATCAAAACCAATTGGTAGAGGCGATGGCGTAGAATTAAATCTGCTACCTTGGCCTGAAGTTGATTTTGCCAAATTTGGACCAGTGAAATTAAAACCGCTATTACGTATCCAAAAAATGGCGGGGGCAAATTTACACCGTAATTGGGTAATGATTCCGCATGTCACACAGTTTGACGAGGCCGACATCACCGAGCTTGAAGCTCAACGTAAGGGCTTTAACGAAACTGTACAGAAAGGCGGCATCAAGCTCACAATATTGGGCTTCCTGATGCATGCTACGATGCTAGCGTTAAAAGAATTTCCAGATTTTAATGCATCACTTGATAAAAGTAATGGCGATATGAATTTGGTGATTAAGAACTACTACCACCTTGGCTTTGCAGTTGATACATCAAGCGGACTGATGGTGCCAGTGATCCGTGATGTGGATCAAAAAGGTGTAGTTGCCATTGCAAAAGAACTAGGTAATCTAGCTGTACATGCCCGTGAGGGCAAGCTGAAGCCTGCTGAAGTGCAGGGTGCAAGCTTTACCATTTCAAGTTTAGGAGGTATTGGGGGAACAGCTTTCACACCTATTATTAATGCACCGGAAGTTGCAATTCTTGGTGTTTCTCGTGCCAGCATCAGGCCAGTATATCGTGATGGCCAGTTTGTTCCACGTTTAATGTTACCGTTATCACTGTCCTACGATCACAGAGTGATCGACGGAGTATCTGCTGCGCGCTTTACTGGGTATATGGTTAAGGAGCTTGCCAACATGTCTCGTGCACTTTTGTGAGAGAAAATCTTTACGGTAAGAATGCCGAGATAAGAAGGGCACTAATAGAAGCCCTTTTTGTTCTTCTGTGTTGCTTTACCCCAAGAGGCAATGTTTAAATCTAAGTTACCTCTTGTTGGTATCTTTGGTGGTACTTTTGATCCTATACATTATGGCCATTTGCGGGTAGCTGAAGAAATTATTGAAGCCATTAGCTTACAAAAAATGTACTTTATTCCTGCCGGTGTGCCGCCATTACGACACACTCCTATTGCATCACCACAACATCGTGCCGAGATTGTGCGTATCGCAATTCAAGACAATTCCAGATTTGTTTTGGATGAACGTGAAATTAATCGTGGTGGAATTAGTTACAGCATAGATTCGTTATATGAACTCAAGCAGGAATTAGGAAAAAAAATCATACTATGTTTTGTTATAGGAGTAGATGCCTTTATAAAACTTGACGAGTGGAATAATTGGCACGAGCTTTTTAATTTGTGTCATTTTATTATTGCTGCTCGTCCAGGCCATGTGCTTACGTCAAATCATGATGTGTTACCGAAAGAGTTAAAAGACGAATGCTCTCGGCGTTGGGTGTCTAGTGTTGATAGTCTCAGAAACACGACTAGCGGGTTGATATTTGTCGTGCCGACAACAATGCTAGATATTTCTGCAACCGTTATTCGTGCACGTATAGCTGCCGGCAAAAGTGTGCGTTATTTAATTCCTGATGCAGCTCTCAATCATATTGCAGCAAGTAAATTATATATATAAGGTATATGAAACTTAATCAGCTATTAAAAATAGTTGTTTCAGCGTTGGAGGATGTCAAGGCACATGATATCCAGGTGCTGGACGTGACAAATATAACTACTTTCTTTGACCGTATGGTAATCGCAAGTGCAGTTTCAACTCGTCAGGCCAAAGCGCTGGCAAACAATGTACATGAGAAAGTGAAAGTTGCAGGGGGCGTGGTGTATGGTATAGAAGGTGAGCAATCTGGTGAATGGATGTTGTTGGACTTAGGGGATATACTGGTACACATAATGCTGCCTGCTACGCGCGCTCATTATGCTCTTGAGGAGTTATGGACTGAATTAGAAACGACGATGGCAGAGAAAGTTACTATAGATCAATCTTAAAACACCGTTTTTTCATGTCATATTGTGACTGCCAGTTATAAATTGAATTTTGCTACTAGAAAAGCGAAATCAACTAAATACGGTCATATTGGGTAAATTAAGGTGTTTTTACCATGAAATTCATTATATTGTCGGTGGGTAACAAAATGCCAGAATGGGTGGAAGCTGGTTTTGTAGAATACACAATGCGCATGTCACAAAAGTTGCCTGTTGAACTGCTGAAAATTAAGCCGGAGAAACGTAGTAAAAGTAAAAATATTGAACAGGTACTTTGTGCTGAAGCTGTACGTATCAAAGCAGCATTACCGCCTAAGTGTCGTACAGTTGTGATGGATGAGCATGGCAGACAATGGACTACGGCCAAGTTAGCAGATTCAATCACTGGGTGGATGAGAAACGGTGGCGATACTGTATTTATCATAGGTGGTGCAGATGGGTTAGACTCCGGAATTAAGAATTCAGCAGATGAAGTTCTGGCGCTGTCTGCACTGACTTTACCACATGGTTTGGTACGAGTGATGTTGGCAGAACAGTTATACCGTGCGGTATCACTTATTAAGCGGCATCCTTATCATCGAAAATAAAGGTAAATATAAAATTAAATTATGATTAGAATATCTCTTCAAATGAATATTAATTTTTAAGGAGTCAACCATCATGGCTCTTCCAGAAAATCGAATTTATCTTGCTTCTCGTAGCCCTCGTAGACGTGAATTATTGAAACAGATCGGGATAAATTTTGAAATTTTGTTGATGCGTGAGACTTTGCCGCGCCCAGCAGATGTTGACGAAACTCCAGTGAAGGGCGAGTCGCCGACAGATTATGTTAGTCGAATTGCCCGAGCAAAAGCAGAGGCAGGGTGGATGCGGTTAGTGCAGCGCGGGCTACCCCTCAAGCCGTTGCTTGTGGCAGATACGATAGTGGGGTTCAAGGGACGTATTATTGGTAAACCAGAAAACCCTGCTCATGCGGAAGAGATATTGACAGCACTTTCCGGCCAGACCCACCAAGTATTGACCGCGGTAGTGGTTACTTCACAGGGGAAAATAAAGGAATGTCTATCTACTTCTACAGTGCGATTTCGTGACATTAGCCAGAGTGAAATCCAGAGCTACCTTATAAGTAGTGAATCGTACGACAAAGCAGGTGCCTACGCGATTCAAGGAAAAGCAGCAGTTTTCATAATGGAGTTTTCCGGAAGCTATAGCGGTGTATTAGGGTTGCCGCTATTTGAAGCAGCGCAGTTACTAGAAAAATTTAACATAAATGTTCTCCAAAGTTGACAGCAATCTATAGAGCATCACATTTATGAGCAAGGAAATTCTTGTCAACATAACTCCACAAGAGACTCGTGTCGCAGTGATAGAGCAAGGGGTAGTTCAAGAATTGCACATAGAGCGTACTGGCAATCTTGGCAAAATTGGAAATATCTACAATGGCCGCGTCAGTCGGGTGTTACCTGGAATGCAATCCGCTTTCATTGATATTGGTCTTGATCGTGCTGCTTTTCTGCATGTAGCTGACATATGGGGGAATCACCAGAGCGGAAGCGTCGATAAATCCATAGATGAACTTCTACACGAAGGAGAAAGCATTTTAGTCCAAGTAATTAAGGATCCAATTGGGACTAAGGGCTCTCGATTGTCCACCAAGATCAGTATTGCAGGACGGGTGCTAGTATATCTTCCGCAAGAATCTAATATTGGTGTTTCCCTGCGCATTGAGGACGAAACCGAACGTGAGCTACTTCGGGAAAGGTTGAAACAGATACTTGCTGCTGATGAAAAAGGTGGCTACATAGTTCGCACCATGGCAGGAACGGCAAGCGAGCATGATTTGCAAACAGACATAAAATATCTACATAAACAATGGTTCAATATTCAGAAGAAATTTTCGATTGCCTCTCCATCTGCGCTAATTTATCAGGATTTAAATTTGAGCTATCGGGTTTTACGTGATTTTGTGACCGATGACACAGCACGTATTCTAGTAGATTCCCACGAAACATTTCAGAAAATGACCACATTTGCTCATGACTATATGGTGAATGTAAAGGGCCGGTTGGAGCATTATGCTGGAGAGCGCCCATTATTTGATCTAAACGGAGTGGATGACGAAATTGAAAGATCTTTGGCAAGACGAGTAAACTTGAAGTCTGGAGGTTATCTGATCTTTGATCAGACAGAGGCGCTAACTACCGTGGATGTGAATACTGGTGGGTTCATTGGTGTACGAAATTTTGACGACACCATTTTCAAAACTAATTTGGAAGCAGCGCAAGTAATTGCGCGCCAATTACGCTTACGAAATTTAGGCGGCATTATCATCATTGATTTTATTGATATGGAAAATGTAGAGCACAGAAATGCCGTGCTTATGGAGCTCAAGAAAACTTTGTTGAAAGATCGGACGCGCATGACTGTTAATGGGTTTACTGCGCTGGGGCTTGTAGAGATGACTCGCAAGCGCACTCGAGAAAGCCTTGCACATACTTTGTGTGAACCTTGTCTTACTTGTCAGAGTCGTGGCGAGGTCAGAACTGCACAAACGATGTGTTATGAAATCCTGCGTGAATTGCTACGCGAATCTCGCCAATTTGACGCCCGTGAATTTCGTATTCTAGCATCACAACAAGTAATTGATTTGTTCCTTGATGAAGAATCCCTAAGTCTTACTCAACTTGGCGACTTTATTGCGAAACCTATCAGTCTACAAGTGGAAACGACTTATGTGCAGGAACAGTATGACGTTATTCTGATGTAGCCTAAACCAAATTATGAGTCAGCATATTGATAAAGTTCAAAGGCATTAATCTACTCCAATGCTGCAATATATAAATTGTTTTGTGTCTAAACAACCTTGTTATGCGGTCCAAATTAGGTTGCTCCACAACTCCTTTCTCAGTAATCAGGGCAGTGACTAAATCAGCTGGCATAATGTCAAAAACGGGATTGTAAATATTGGCTTTTTTTGCCGCCCACTGGTGACCATGAAAGCTAGTTACCTCGTCAGCATTTCTTTCCTCAATAGGAATAGCTGTTCCGTTGGGAGTGGCTAGATCAATAGTAGATAGTGGGCAGGCTACATAGAATGGGATGCTGTGACGTTTTGCTAATACAGCTGCCATGTAGGTACCGATCTTGTTCGCCACATCTCCATTTCTGCCACGCGATCAGTTCCAACTACTACAGCATCAATTTCACCCTGGCTCATCAAATATCCTGTCATGTTATCTGTTGCGAGAGTTACTGGAATTATCTCTTGTACCATTTCCCATACTGTAAGCCGAGCACCTTGAAGCAATAGTCTAGTTTCGCCCACAATTACTGAAATCTGCTTGCCGACTTTTACAGCGGAACGAATAATGCCAAGGGCGGCACCGTGCCCGGCCGTTGCTAAAGCGCCTGTATTGCAGTGGAAAAGATTCTCATGTTATTAGATAGTAATTTGGCACCGAAAGCACCCATGGAACGGTTGATCTGAAGATCTTCAGATAACATCTGATGCGCTGCGTACAGTAGAGCATCGGCAACCTCGCCAGAAGTACGGCCGACAGTACCTTTCCACAGAGCACGCATCCATTCGAGTGCCCAGAACAAGTTCATGCAGTAGGCCGACTTTCTGTCAATACCTTGAAGGCTTCATCTATAATGCTAGCAAATTCTGTAGGCGTAGTACCTCGCAACCTCTGTGCTTCCATTGCAACACCATAAGCAGAAGCGCAACCGATTATTGGAGCTCCACGCACCACAATAGAGCGGATACCCTCTACCACTTCTATCGCTGAATTAAAAATAAGATACTCAAATCGAGTGGGCAAAACACGTTGGTTGAGTATTTCCAAATGCCCATTCTCCCAACGCAGTGCCTACACTGATTGTTCCATGCTTTTCTTAATCACATTCAATCCCCTTCAAATTTACAAAGAGAGAAAACTTTTTGACCATGTTTTTTCAGCCGCAAACTGCCGCCTAGGTCAGGTAAATCGATGACAAAACAACACTCTATAATCTTTCCGCCCATAGACTCAATTAGTTTTACAGCTGCTTCTGCTGTGCCTCCAGTGGCTATCAGGTCATCTACTAGCAGTATGTGTTCACCCTGGGAAATAGCATCTATATGAATTTCAATACAATCGGTACCATATTCCAGTTTATAGTCATGGCTACGTGTTTCCGCTGGTAGCTTGCCTTTCTTGCGAATCGGTACGAAGCCCACACCAAGCTGACATGCAAGCGCCGCACCGATGATAAACCCACGAGCTTCTATTCCAACTACTCTATCGATTTTTACACCAATAAAACGATTAACAAATTCGTTAATCGTGATGCCAAAACCTATCGGATCTTTTAATAATGTTGTTATGTCCCGGAACATTACGCCTTGCTTTGGATAATTAGGAACAGTTCTGATTCTTGACTTAATGGGCATAGATTTTCTCCAGGAGAAATTAGAACTGATAATAGTGAGGCACTATAATGTGATACTTAGAATCAGGGTAGAGTTTTCAAACAGTGCAATTTATTAAACCCTCCCAGAAGACCGGTAAATTCTATAGAAATAATACAACAAACCGCATACCTGCAAGTTCTATGTGGGTTTAAAGCCTTGAGAAAACAGAAATCTAATAACTGGTCTAGTTTGTTACTGTAGATTTTCTTTAAGTTGGACAAATTCATGAGGTAGTATAGCAACCAGTTACATATTATGAGCATATCCTGCCAGGAACTTAGGAGACTTATCGGGTGCCTCGAAAATTTTTCAAAAAATATCTTCCTTCCCAAGATAGTATCCATCAAAATCGATTTATCGGAATGTTCGGAGGTTTGCTGCATCATCACAACTTGTGGCATCTTAATCGTCACTCAGTAGCAGGTGGAGTTGCAGTAGGCTTGTTTGCTGGTTTAATCCCTGGGAGCAACCCAGTTCAGTTCTTTTTTGCTGCCCTGCTCGCTATCGTATTCAAAGTAAATCTTCCAATGGCAGTATTGACCACACTTTATTCCAATTTTTTGACCATCGTACCGATTTATCTTGTTGCATATGCGATCGGTAGATTTGTTATCGGTAACGATACAATTAATATGCCTCAAGTCGAGTTTTCTCTTTTAGACAAAGAAATTAATGAATGGATTCCTTCCACAATAGATTGGCTATCTTCTCTTGGAAGTACTTTATTGACCGGAATATCTCTGCTGGCGATACTGCTTTCAATAATAGGTTATTTCACAGTACATGGAGTATGGCGGCTATACGTAATTTATGAGTGGCGTAAACGGGCGCAACGGCACCATTGATAATTGGTTAACAAATGATCCCAGAGCACTGGAAACAAGCAACTCAAGAGCTTGCTATGCGCGATGAAGTGATGCATAAGCTTATATTATGCTTCAAAGGGGCCGCACTACGTTCACATGGTGATGCGTTTACTACTCTTGCGCGTTCCATTGTAGGCCAGCAGATCTCTGTGAAGGCAGCAGAAAGTATCTGGAAAAAAGTAGTCGCTACAGTTTCTGAGATTACGCCACATACAGTTCAAGAGATAGAAAAAGACGAACTACGAAATTGTGGCTTGTCACAGAGGAAAGTAGTTTATTTACAAGACCTATCGCTACACTTTATTAGAAAGAGCTTAAATGAGGCTAGATGGCAGGAGATGGATGATGAGGCGCTAATTTTAGAACTGACGCGAGTAAAAGGTATTGGGCGCTGGACCGCTGAAATGTTCTTGATTTTTCATATGCTGCGTCCAGACATATTGCCGATGAAAGATCTGGGCCTAAAACGCGCCTTAAGTATTCACTATAATGCCAACCAACCCGTAAGCGAGTTTAAGATACGTACAATATCTGAGTTATGGAAACCATGGCGATCTGTAGCGACGTGGTATTTGTGGCGCAGCCTTGATCCGCTGCCGGTAGAATACTAAAACTCAAGTTCAGAACGTATTCTTGTCATTTCTAAAAGAAAAAATATTTACCCGAGAAATATATTCCAGCTAGTAACAAAATGCCCATCAATATGTTGACTAATGTATCGCCCTTGCTACTAGCGAATAGCCCATTCAGCCATTTTTTGACAACAACAATCGAAATTATGAAAACAGGAACAGCCATGACTAGGAAACGCATTTCCATGCTCCAAACACTACCTAACCAATTGCTAACCCAGCCTTCAGGACGAAATAGACTATAGGAAATACCAGAAATTCCTGCAATGACAAATGCAACGTAAATTAATGACAGAATGAGCTGAAAAGACTCTTTCATAGGAACATTATTAATCGATGAGAGAAAAAATGGCTACAGGCTACAATAAATACAGCCCGCCTTTTCACAATAACATTTTTTATTCAGCCAGCATACCATCAACTAACTGTAGTGTCCTCCCTGTCTGTTTGGCCAAAAGTGGATCATGGGTAACAATGATAAGGCTTGCACCTGCATCACGGTTAAGCTCTAACATTAGCGCATAGATTTCACCGGCAGTGTGCCGGTCAAGATTGCCGGTAGGCTCATCAGCCAGGATACAAGCAGGTTTGGTGACCAAGGCGCGTGCTACTGCTGCACGCTGACGCTCCCCTCCTGAAAGCTCTCCTGGCGTGTGAGACAGGCGGTGACCCAAACCCACCTGCTTCAATACCTCTATTGCATGATCATAAGATTCGTTGCTGTTCATATGCCGGATTAATAGTGGCATGGCGACATTCTCAAGTGCACTGAATTCTGGTAGCAGATGGTGAAACTGGTAAATAAAACCAAGCGACTTGTTACGTAGCCGGCATTTTTCTTCTTCGTTTAAGGCAGTAATATTCTGGCCCATAATATGGATATCTCCAGTGGTAGGCACATCTAGCCCGCCTAATAGGTGCAGTAACGTGCTTTTTCCAGAACCGGATATGCCCACAATGGCAAGCGTTTCACCTGCCACCACCTGCAGGTTTATACCCATAAGTACCGGTACTTCAAACTTTCCTTGATAGTAACTCTTACGTAAATTGGTACAAGAAAGTATTATCTCATTCATATCTTAATGCTTCTGCAGGATTGACCTTGGATGCTCGGTAGCTCGGATAAATCGTTGCTAGTATGGTCAACCCAAACGATACGATCGCAACCGTCACTATATCAGCGAGATGAGGGTCTGACGGGATTTTGCTGATGTAATAAACTTCGCGCGACAAAAACTGAACGGTAAACAAATACTCAATAAGCGCAATTACAGAACCCACGTTGAATGCCAGCAATACACCTCCAATCACCCCCAATATCGTACCAAAAACACCAATCAAAGTGCCCTGTACGATAAAGATTTTCATGATACTTTGTGGGCTTGCCCCAAGGGTACGTAGAATAGCAATATCGGATTGTTTGTCAGTTACTGCCATTACCAGGGTAGAAACGATATTGAAAGCTGCAACTGCAATGATTAAAGCAAGAATAAGAGAAAGCATTCGCTTTTCAATCTGGATTGCACGAAAATAATTAGCATGCTGACTGGTCCAGTCGCTAATGTATGTATTTGAAGAAATTAGTGGTGCAAGTTCTCGCACCACTTGCGGTGCTTGGAACAAGTCGTGCAGTTTCAGTCTTACGCCTGACACTTGATCACCCTTCATACGATATAGTTTTTGTGCATCTGCTATATGGATTAACACCAACGACGAGTCGTATTCAAAATGTCCCACTGCAAAAATACCGGCAATGGTAAATTGTTTGAGACGAGGCAGCATCCCCACTGGTGTCATCTGCCCTTGTGGTGAGATTAATACGATCTTATCGCCTTTGGACACACCCAAGATTCGTGCTAGTTCCAAGCCAACAACGATACCGAACTCTCCTGGTGCAAGGTTGTTTAGTTTTCCACTTACCATCATCTGGGAAAAATCAGCCACCTTGTCTTCCATATTAGGCAGGATACCGCGTACTAATACGCCACGTACAACTTGATTGAACGACACCATGCCCTGGGCGCTAACGTATGGCGCAACAGCTCCTACTTGTGAGTGCTTGGTTGCTTCCTTCGCAACCCCTTGCCAGTCGGCAAGCCTTCCATTTACGCCGCTTACCTGGATGTGCGATGCTACTCCTAATATACGAGTGCGTACTTCTTTCTGGAAACCGTTCATTACCGACATCACCGTTATAAGGGCCGTCATGCCAAGCGTGATACCCAAAAGAGAAATCAATGAAATAAACGAAATGAAGTGATTGCGGCGTTTTGCACGCGTGTAGCGGAGACCAATAAAAAGTTCATAAGAAGGCACAGATAAAACACCTAAATATAAGAAGGAATTACAGAGTTTGCTACATTCCGTCTGGGCTTAACAGAGAACCGAGTTGAACTGGATAACTACAACCCAATTTTCTTTCATGAAAATATTTCTTTTTGTGGTTAAATAACATCCCGTGCTACATTCATAATTATATTCTGAATTTTATGAAATTCACCCTTACCCCTTGATACAAGAGATCATTCTGAAAAGGATAAAAATCTTTCAATATGAGTTAAGTGCTTACCTCTTCGTCAAACCAGTTCTTGCCGTGTAGAAAGATTTTAATAGCAATCAAATTAGTTTATTTAATTCGGTTAGCCTTAGCATTTACTAATGCGTAAATAATTATCGGTGCTCAATAACACAAATCTTATGAATGAAGCACTAACAAGTTTGGTGAGTAGAACGAATAGATTGAATTTTAGCATTCATTTTACCCAATAGGTTGTACGGATTTAGATAGATTTAGGGCATGAAATTATTGGAGCTAGAAGGCGTATAAATACACTTGATTCATTTTTCATTCACGACTTACGATATTCACAAGTCGGTTTTACACAATCTACATAAAGCGACAGCGAGTGTTCATGAATGGTAAACCCGCGATCTTTAGCAATTTTAATCTGACGTTTTTCGATTTCTTCATCATAGAACTCGCCAACATGACCACATTGCAGGCATACTAGGTGATCATGATGATCGCCGCGATCAAGTTCAAATACTGCTTTACCACTTTCAAAGTGATGGCGTTTTAAAACCCCAGCCTGTTCAAATTGTGTCAACACTCGATAGACGGTAGCAAGGCCGATATCCTCACCATCGTTTATCAAAGATCGATATACATCTTCCGCTGATAGATGCTGTATCGTAGTATTTTCAAACAAACTAAGTATTCGTAGTCGTGGTAGCGTAGCCTTAAGGCCCATAGTTTTAAGATCACTTGGTTTACTCATAGTTATATCCGCCTAGTAAATCAGATAATGTATCATATAACGTTAAATCTGCTTTGAAAACATATGTTGCCGAGATGTATGCAAAAATATTTACGCTACTTGTATTGTTATTTATAGCTGGGTGTTCGTCCACACCATCTTTGCTCTATAAGATTGATGTGCAGCAGGGTAACGTTATAACTCAGGAAATGGTGGAAAAGCTGAAACCTGGCATGACTAGATCACAAGTTCGTTTTGTACTTGGTTCTGCGTTGATTGGTGATGTTTTTCATAAAGATCGTTGGGATTATGTTTACAGTCTTGAGCAACAAGGTGTTCTAATCGAAGAATATAAGCTAACAGTTTTTTTCGAAGATGACAAACTAGCGCGGACTGAGGGTGATTTCTCAGACTCATTCGCCTCTGTTTCACCTCAATTAGTTGAGCCTGTAAAATATCCTACCGAGGAAAAACAGAATGCAGAACTTTCACCAGGACCAACTATTCCTAGTGCGGAACAGGACAAGCCCACAATACTTGCTATAGAGGAAAAACACGACATGGCATCTTCACCTGAACCGACAGTTTCTAGTACGGAACAGGTCCTGCCCCCACCTCCACCCGGAATTGCAGATGGTATAGAAGCAGATTAATCGGAAAGACAAACAATCCTTTAAGGGATGCTGCAAAAATAACTGTGTAGGTATATACAAATGACGACATTGAATATTGCTATTACTGGAAGTTCGGGCCGCATGGGAAAAACCCTGTTGAAGGCTGTCACACAGGCTTTAGATTTGCATTTATCTGCGGCTCTAGAGCAAACTGGCAATTCTTATCTTACGAGAGATGTGGGCGAGTTAATTGGCACCCCTTGTGGCATTGCTATTACAGACAATTTTTCTACCGTACTTCCTGGCTGTGATGTTTTGATTGATTTCACCCGTCCCGCAGGAACGTTGGAGTATCTTTCAATCTGCCGTACTAAGGGAGTGAAAATGGTAATTGGAACCACTGGTTTTTCAGCAGAACAAAAATCGACACTAAAAGCAGCATCAAAAGATATCGCGATCGTATTAGCGCCTAACATGAGTGTGGGTGTAAACGTTACATTCAAACTCTTGGATATGGCTGCCAGATCACTAAGTGAAGGTTACGATATTGAGATCATCGAGGCTCATCATCGCCACAAAGTGGATGCACCATCAGGTACCGCATTGCATATGGGCGAAGTAGTAGCGCAGGCACTTGGAAGAGATCTTTCAGAAGTAGCAGTGTATGGGCGGGAGGGGGTCACAGGCGAACGTGTACCTTCTACTATTGGGTTTTCTACCGTGCGCGGCGGAGACATAGTCGGTGATCACACGGTGATGTTTGCAGGTATTGGGGAGCGTATTGAGATTTCACATAAGGCTAACAGTCGTGCAGCTTTCACAGAGGGCTCGTTACGTGCTGCCCGTTTTCTAGCAGACAAGCAATGTGGTTTGTTTGATATGCAGGACGTACTTGGGCTACGATAACAATTTCTTCCATTGTACGTATTGCATACTTTTTTTAGCAGAGTAAAGAAATGCTAAGGTGTTAGCATTAAAGTTTCTGAGTCTATCTTGTAATTATGTATCTATTAAGGTTGGCCCAGTAGTGTTTTCTATCTTTGTTGATGAAACCATTAGGTGGGGTGATCTAGCTCCCTATAGAACTCAATAAAAAAATTAACCGTACCCAAGGGTTCCACGCTATGCAGCACCTCGGGTACAATAATTCCAGGTTTATCCAGAGATAATTCCAGATCTATTTCTAAAGTGTCAACGCAATATCGAAGTTTGCCCTTTGTAACGATAATTTTTGCCCAAATTCCAGCTTGTGTCGAGTGATCGTTCTTCAAACCAGTGGGAAAGGATTCCTCGGTAAAAATCGGCGTTTTTTTATACGTAACAAAACCATCTGGTAGCTCAAATCTATCGCATCGAACACAGTTGAGAATTTTTCCTATCTTACTTCTACGACCCTTTTCTGTTGTAACCCAGGACCGATTGATAAATGGTGGGTTATGCCGCACATGTTGTAGATGCCCACAACTGAGAGTTGCGACCCAATCTCCTATATCATCATGTCCATATCTTATAATTGGTCGTTCCATAGCTTGATTCAGTAGGTTCGAGGAAAATGTAACACAATGGTTATTTAATATCTTTAGTGTCTGGTCTTTTTGATTTAGTGAAATCGGTATTCATTTTTTAAAATATACTGGTTCATATTAAGGGGAAATGGCTTGGAAATTTTATCCAACGGAAAAATTCACTTTTCCTTATTATTTAGTTCTAGTTTTCTCTACAATCAATACAAAATTGACCAAATGAACCCGACTCCGGTACCTTTCTCACACTAAACAAGTAAAATACTCAATTTATAGATTTCTAGGGGGAAGATTATGCAAATTCATGTCTATGATACTTATGTCAAATCTAAAGATGGTCATACAATGCACTTTGATGTATTTACTGGGGTAAAAGACGATCAAAAAGCAGTTGAGTATGCCAGACAATGGCTACTATCAATCGACGAAGGCGATGCAGCAATTTCGAGTAAGGAATGCAAATTTTGCCATAGCCAGAGCGCACCCGACAATGCTGTCGAAGCAATTAACAAAGACGGTTACTTCATCTACAAGATGGAGGGTTGTAGTTAATCGTACTCTGGCACTTCTCGATTAGATTTAGGGCGTTGAGTTCTGCAAGAAGATGTTCTATTTGGAGCTCATGTTCTGCATGTGATTCAGATTGATCTGTGGGAGGAACTAATTTAGCAAGAGTAGTTGCCTCCGTTGGGGATTGCTGTAATTTCAATAGTATTTGACTGGCAGTCAAATTCAGTAAGTGGGTATCCCCAGAAAGGCTGTTATAGACTACGCATTCGTTATCCCAGGAATGCAAATACAGGGCTTGATCCGATGATATTATTTGCCACTTCATTTTAAATTTACCGCTAGGGTACAAATAGAGGTCAGTACGATACAGGCTTAAAAAATTTAATTCAATACTATCTTGTTATGTCAGACTCTGAAAGTAGTAGACAATATCTCCTTCGTACCAATGAACGCCTGCCGTTGGTTCGAAATAACCCTTCGTCTCGTATTCTAGGCACATATCCACGATCCTTGTTTCAGTCAACGGCGGTGTCAATCCAAGGGCCGCATTGAGCAATGCTGCACAGAGGTGTCCACCCATCGGATCTCCCATCCATAACACCTGCATCATGGATTTCCCGGGGTGTTGGCGGCTGCCAGGAAACGCTTGTTGAAATTGGGTTCCACCATCCCATTTACCTTTATTATCTGTATTGCCTAAATTTTGTGTATTGCTTGAATTCCCGTTACTGGTTGAACTTTGGGTACTGGTTAAACCCCTTTTACTGGTTGTTGAACCTTCGTTGTTAATATATCTGCCCGGTTCGTATTTTGTCCCTGCCCACGCTTCCGGGGTATTGGCATAATAATCTGGGTAATTGCCAAAGCACATTTCTTGAATATGGGAACTAACGTTGCCCGATTCAAACCCTGAAGGGGATTTGCAAACAGCATTTGCCAGCACAGGTCGGCTGGCGAGGGTAAGAATAACCCCTGATGCAGCTAAACCAGCCTTGGTAAAACGTCTTCGTGAAGAGTCGACCGATTTTGTTTTATCTTCAAGAGCTTCAGATGATAGCTTATCTTCCATATTGTCGTTTTGATGGTTTTTGATCGTCAAGTTATGCTCCTGAACTGTTGTACTTCACTTAGTAGTACAACACACGTGATGTTTAAAATATTTATTGAAAATAATGCTAATACTATCGAACGTGGAATTCTGTGTGAGAAATCACAATATATTACTTATTTGACATGTTTTTTAATCGTATTCCATATATAAAGGATACAGAAGCAATTTCTATACCATAATATTTTTTCATTGTTATACAGAGGGATGTATGTATGGCACAAGCGTAATGCAGAGTATGTGTAAAAAAATCCGACAGATTATAACTGATTTTGCTTATTTGAGTTTCCCGTGGTTTTGGCGAGATGCAGATTAAATTCCAAGATCTTTCCAGATTTCATCTACTCGAGTTTGCACTGCTGGGTCCATCACGATCGGTGTACCCCATTTGCGAGCAGTTTCCCCAGGCCATTTGTTAGTGGCATCCAGGCCCATTTTTCCGCCCAGCCCTGATACAGGGCTGGCAAAATCGAGATAATCTATGGGCGTATTTTCTACGATCAGCGTGTCACGCACTGGATCAACGCGAGTGGTAATCGCCCAGATGACTTCCTTCCAGTCACGGATATTTATATCATCGTCGGTGACAATGATGAATTTTGTGTACATGAACTGACGCAAGAAACTCCACACACCAAACATTACGCGCTTGGGGTGACCCGCGTACTGTTTTTTCATGCTTACCACTGCCATTCGGTAGGAGCAGCCTTCTGGTGGTAAGTAGAAATCGGTGATCTCTGGAAACTGTTTTTGCAGTAGCGGCACGAATACTTCGTTTAACGCTACGCCTAGAATCGCTGGCTCATCTGGTGGTTTACCAGTGTAAGTGGAGTGATAAATCGGATTATGTCGCATGGTAATGCGTTCAACTGTAAATACTGGAAACGTTTCTTGCTCATTGTAATAGCCAGTGTGATCACCGAATGGTCCTTCAATGGCTGTTTCATTTGGGTATATGAACCCTTCTAGCACAATTTCTGCGCTTGCTGGAACCTGTAAATCATGACCCAGACATTTTACAATTTCTGTTTTTGTGCCGCGAAGCAATCCAGAAAACTGATATTCGCTTAAGCTATCCGGTACTGGAGTAACCGCACCGAGCATGGTTGCAGGATCCGCTCCCAGGGCTACCGCTAATGGATATGGTTGCCCTGGACTGGCGAGGCAAAAATCACGAAAATCTAGTGCACCGCCGCGATGGGCTAGCCAGCGCATAATGAGCTTGTTGGGCGCGATTACTTGCTGACGATAAATACCTAAATTCTGCCGTGTTTTTTGCGGCCCCCTGGTGACAGTCAATCCCCAAGTAATCAGTGGGCCGACATCTCCCGGCCAGCATGTCTGGATCGGCAATTTGCAAAGATCTACGTCTTTGCCTTCCCAAACTATGTCCTGGCACGGCGCGCTCGAAAGTACTTTTGGTACCATGTTAAGAACTTGCTTTAGCACTGGCAATTTGTCCCATGTATCTTTAAAACCTTTGGGTGGATCTGGTTCCTTAAGATATGCTAGGAGTTCACCCACTTTTCGAAGAGATTCAACTGATTCCTGTCCCATGCCCATTGCTACACGCCTAGACGTACCGAACAAATTTCCCAATACAGGGATGTTATGTCCTTTGGGATTTTCAAATAAAATGGCAGGGCCACCAGTCTTTAACAACCGATCACAGATTTCGGTCATTTCCAAGTATGGGCTAATCTCAGTTGTAACGCGTTTTAATTCGCCCTTACTTTCTAGTTGTGCGAGAAAGCTACGTAGGTCTTTATATTTCATTGGTGGAGTATTTAAAATGTTGTTTCTATGAGGTAATCAAGCACAATGCAGATAAACACAGTTGCACCTACCCAGTTATTATGAAGAAAAGCTTTAAAACAGCGTTCCGGCATTCGGTCGTGAATCAGGTGGTACTGGTACATTATAAGGCCTAGTGCAGCCCCAAGGCCGACATAATATATAACACCCAGTTTTTGGATTTGCCCCACACTAATCATGATGCCTAGAAAAATTATATGGCACAGCATGGTCCCAGCTACATCAAGGCGCCCAAAACTGATTGCAGAGGTCTTAATACCAATCTTGAGATCGTCGGCTTTATCCACCATTGCATACTCAGTATCGTAGGCAACTACCCAGAATAGATTCGCTGTCATTAACAGCCACACGACTATGGGCAGCTCATTAGTTTGTGCGGCGAATGCCATCGGGATGCCGAAGCTAAAAGCAATACCGAGATACGCCTGTGGAATCACAAAGAAGCGTTTGGTAAACGGATAACTCGCGGCAAGAAACAACGCACATACCGACAATACAATGGTAAGGCGGTTTAGACTAAGAATTAGGAGAAATGCACAGAAACTCAGACCTGCTGCTAAAAGTAACGCTTCTTTGGTGCTCACCACTCCGGTTGCTAGCGGTCGATCCTTGGTGCGTTCAACATGTGGATCGAAATTGCGATCTGCATAGTCGTTTATCACGCAGCCAGCAGAGCGCATAAGTACCGTACCTAGAACGAACACCCACACGATGGCCAAGTTAGGCGTGCCATCTGCAGCAAGCCACAGACCCCATAGAGTAGGCCATAGTAACAACAGAATGCCAATGGGTTTATCCAGACGCATCAGCTTTTCATAATGCTCTAGGCGCTCTGAGATAATCACTATACTAAGTCCAAGATGGAGGGAAGGAATACTTCGGTAACTAGTATGGGCTGACCATGCAAGCTGAATAAGGAACGACGCGCCCACAAACTAAAAGGGGCTAGTTGTAAATCTTGGCAGGCTCGATGAAATAGCGGATGACCCGAATTCAGTTTTTTGAATTGCAGGGGTGTACGCTTGACAACTGGGTTGGTAAACAGCATCGTACCAAGAGATTTGTTACCGAGGTTACTCAATCCACACCACGCTCCTCGTAGGTTTTTTCTTGCTACAACAGAGTGAGCAAACACTACAGGGTTTTTGCCACAGTACAAATAGACTTCTCGAACATGTGCCAATTCCCTAGGACGTAAGCCTAACACAGCAAACTCGTCCTCACATGCTGTTGCAAGTGATTGGAAGACTGGTTCAACACGAAAATCTCTGCAACGTAGTTGAATGAGGCGTGTAAGAGACCCTCGATTCTGCAACCAGCCACGAGCTTGAGGTGAGATGGATAGTGGTGCGAAAAGCCACCTTGAAAACTGAGCAGGGTTCATTACTACAAAAATGGAAAAAAAGAATTATGCCGCATAACCTGTTGCGTCTAAACTTTTTTCAAGTGTAATGTGAAGATTGTCAATTCCAATTTCATTTTATTAGAGACACTTTCTGTTGGTTTAATCGCTCGCTCCTTTCGTACTATCCCATGTTGTCTGTGAAACTTGTTTTTTTGTCACCTAGCTTTACTTCAAATCTGAAACTGGCATTAATTGTAAATTGTTAGTCTATGCAACGGTTTGAACAGAATAATAGTTTTTCTAATACAGCTACCCTACTCTATTAAACTCTCAGGCATGCGATCAACGTTTTTTCGACAGCAACAATAAAAGCATGGGTACACCCAGCAGTGCCGTCAACACCCCAACTGGCAACTGCTGGGGTGCCCACAGGGTACGTGCCAGCGTATCTGCCAATGTGAGAAAACAGCCTCCTAATAATATGGACAGGGGCAACAACCAGCGATAGTCGCTAACACCTAGCAAACGGACGGCATGTGGAATAATAAGGCCAACAAAGCCAATAGCACCGGCTAACATCAGTGCTGCTACGGTTACTAACGAAGCGCAAAAGTAAATTCCTACTTGTAATGGTAGCACTGCTACACCTAGTGTTTTTGCCTTCATCTGGCCAAGACTCAGAACATTAAGGTTTCTGGAAAAGATCATACTTACAATTGCCACAATCAAAAGGGTAATCCACGCGGGCAATATTTCTTCAGCACGAGAGACGTCTCCCATCAACCAAAATAACATACCTTTCACATTATTGGCTGGCGCAAGAGTCAGTAGCAGGGTAATTATTGCGGTACAACCAGCAGATAGCACTACCCCCGTTAGGAGTAATCGATAGAGGTTCCAATTGCCAGTACGAAAGCTCAACCCAAACACAACTGCAATTGCAATCAACGCACCTACCAGAGATATTAAATTGGTTAGCACCAACCCCCACCCCAGCAGCATTGCGGTAAGCGCACCCACTGCCGCACCGCCAGATACGCCGAGAATATAAGGATCTGCCAGCGGGTTACGTAACAACACTTGTAACAATGTTCCCGCAAGTGCTAGTAAGCCACCGCAGGCAAATGATGCTAATACCCGTGGCAAACGAAGTTGCCAAACTATCTGGGCAGCAGCATCATTTGCTGGAAATAATAATATGCGGGCTATTTTATAGGCGGGAATATTTACGCTACCTAACAATAATCCAAAAAATAAACTTCCTACAGCGAGCAGAAGAAAAATGATTAGTAGTGTTAAGGGATTTTTAGCGAGGGCCACGCGGTTTTGTAAAAATTAAAATACCTTGGTACGTATTGAAATAGAAAAATATCATAAAGACAGCCCGTTAACCGAAATTTTATCGTAGACTGATGATGGGCCAGTTGTTTTTTTTCGCATATCTTTTAAGTGTTGTATCAGGATCCACCGCTACAGGGCGAGTTACTTTGTTAAGCAATGGTATATCATTTAGGGAGTCACTATAAAACCAGCTTTCAAGGAACGAGAGCCAAGTCAGGTTACGCTCATCTAACCAGTTTTCTAACCTCGTTATTTTCCCTTCTCTAAAGCAAGGCGCTCCTAAAACTTGGCCAGTAAATTCGCCATTCTTCTGTTCCGGTTCGGTCGCGATTAGGTTTTTTATTCCTAGCGCTTGCGCGATCGGTTCGGTAACGAATCGATTTGTGGCCGTGATAATGGCACATAAATCACCTCCTAGCATGTGTTTATTGATCAGTTCATGTGCTCCCGGCGCAATCAGCGGAAAGATTTTTTTTGTCATGAATTCATTGTGCCAAACATCAAGTTGAATACGGGAATGGCGTGATAAAGGCTTCAACTGGAAGTCCAAAAATTTATGTATATCTAGGGTTCCGGACTTATATTGCTCATAGAACTCTAAGTTACGTGCTTCATATACCTCACGGTCGAGGACCCGTTGTTCAATCAGAAATTGTGCCCATTCGAAATCGCTGTCACTAATCAGAAGCGTATTATCAAGATCAAACAGGGCCAGATTCATGATGTGGGAAGCAGCAATTCACGTAACATCGGAATAGTAATTTGGCGCTGATCCGTACGTGAGTACAGGTCAAGAGCGTCGAGTGTGGCCATCAATGAAGGTAAGTCGCGTTGTCCATGCCGCAGCAAGTAGTCACATACAACTTGGGGCAAGTCAAATCCCCGACTAGCAGCATGGCTCTTCATAGCTTGTGTTTTTTCTTCGTCAGACAATTCATGAACCTGATAAACTAGTCCCCAGCCCAAACGTGTAACCAGGTCCTTACGCAAGTTCAATTGTGCTGGAGCAGCTGATCCACATACCAGCATTAGCGCATGACCTTCATCTCGAATGTGGTTATAGAGATTAAACAAGCCAATTTGTGTTGACTCGTTGAGATGATCAATATCATCTACTGTTAAACAGTCAACCTCACTAATTGCTGAAAACTCTGCATTTATGTTAGGCTTGATACCGCACTTAATATAAGCCGCATCCAGTTTGTTTTGTGTGCAAGCTTCAACTACCGCTTGTAATAAGTGGCTTTTGCCGCATCCCTTTCCACCCCACAGGTAAACAAAACGTTCTTGCTCTCGCTCTCCAAGGATATTATCCAGAGTTTGCAACAGCTCTAAGTTGCGTCCCGGCACAAAATTATCCAGTGTGGGCGAAGAGGGAGGGACGATGTCTAGCAGCAGTTGCTTCATTTACAAATTATAGAGAGTGCTTTCCAAATATTGCTTGCGTACATGGCGCAACCAAACCAGTAGTACAGCACTCGCGGGTAACGCCAGCAATAAACCAACAAACCCGAACAACTGGGCGAAGGCTAGCAACGCAAAAATCACCACTACTGGATGCAAGCCGATGCGGTTACCAACTAGCCAAGGTACCACCACCATGTTTTCTAGTAACTGTCCAACACCAAGTACAATCCACATTGGGATCAAGTCGCTCCATTCTTGAAATTGCATCAGTGCCACAAAGCTCGCTAGTATAAAAGCGATGACCATGCCGAGATAGGGAACAAATACTAGGACTCCGGCTATCACCCCAATTTCCAATGCAAATTCCAGTCCTACGAGCCACAACCCCATCACGTAATAGATACTCATTAATAACATCACCGAAAGTTGTCCGCGCAAAAATTCAGCCAATACTCGATCAATCTCACGTGCGAGCACGTTAACTTGTTTATACCAATGGCGTGGAATTATTTCGTCGACAAATCCTACCAATTGTGTCCAGTCGCGTAGTAAAAAAAATAGCACCACCGGCACCAATACAAGATTCAAGAGAAATCCCATTGCCGCTGCGCCACCGCTGGCGGACAATGTTACTAACTTGGCAACAATTCCACCCGCGCTTTGCCAGTTCTGTGTCAACGTTTGCTTGAGTAGAGTAATATCCAATTGTAAGCTGATGCCAAATTGCGTTTCTAACCAAGGGCCTAGGCTGTTTCTAACCGTTTCAAGATAAGCTGGCACTTTCTCGATTAACCGGGAAACTTCTCTCTCGAATAGGGGCACCATAATAAGAATAAATACCGTAAATACGCTTAGCAACAGTGTCATTACTAGTATCGTGCCGAGAGTACGTGAAATTTTCCATATTGCCATTCTCGTTACCAGTGGATTAAAGATATAGGCGATGATTCCCGCCAGAAGGAATGGTGCGAGGATCGAGCTTAGCAGATAAATCAATACACCTATGATAGAGGCTAATGCTAGCCACCATAGGTTATGTAAATCACGGGGGTGTTTGTGGTCCATTTACGGTAAAATTATAGTTGCTAAAAATTGAACTCTAACTGTAACAAGGCGAGAACTCAACTTGACTTCATCTAATCAAGGAAATTTGGGGTCGATCCAAATGTCCTACTATAAAGCAGGTGTTGACATAGACGCGGGCAATCGTTTGGTGGAAAACATCAAGCCCTATGCCAAGCGCACTATGCGTTCTGAAGTGCTTGCCGGGATCGGTGGCTTTGGTGCGCTATTTGAGATCTCCAAAAATTACCAAAATCCGGTACTAGTGTCGAGCACCGATGGTGTGGGTACTAAATTGAAGCTTGCATTTAAATTAGAGAAGCACGATTGTATTGGCATAGACCTGGTAGCAATGAGCGTTAACGACATTTTGGTACAGGGGGCAGAGCCACTTTTCTTTCTGGACTATTTTGCATGCGGCAAACTCGATGTTGATACTGCTACGCGCGTAGTCAGGGGGATCGCTGCAGGATGCGAACAAGCAGGATGTGCCCTAATTGGCGGCGAAACAGCAGAAATGCCAGGCATGTACTTGGAGAATGAATACGACCTCGCAGGTTTCGCTGTGGGTGTGGTTGAGAAAGATCATATCATAAACGGCTTATCCATTATGGAAGGTGATGTGGTGCTTGGACTCGCTTCCAGTGGCGCACATTCAAACGGCTACTCTTTGATTCGCAAGATCCTTGAAGAGAACCGCACGGATTTATCTGTTAACTTTAATGGTAGGACGATGATGGACGTAATCATGACGCCAACTCGTATTTACGTAAAACCTTTGCTTGAGCTGCAGAAGCATTTGCCAATAAAAGGCATGGCACACATAACAGGCGGGGGATTGGTAGAAAATATTCCACGCACCCTGCCTGAGGGCGTTACTGCTGTATTGCAAAAGAGCGCATGGGATGTGCCTCCTTTGTTTCACTGGTTACAACAGCAAGGCAAAATTACTGATCGTGAAATGTATCGCGTATTCAATTGTGGTATTGGAATGGTGTTAATAATCTCGAATAAACATGTCGAAGCCGCGATGGAGGTATTGCGTTCCGCAGGAGAGATTGTGTGGCGTATTGGTACAATTCAACAATGCGGGAAAGGTGAAGCGCGAACTATGGTCGAGTGATCAGCATTGAGTCGTGTCTTTCATACAACAACCATAATGAAATCCCTTGTCATTCTTATTTCCGGTCGTGGTAGCAATATGAAAGCTTTGCTCGAAGCAAAGCTTCCAGTCAGGGTAGCTGCTGTTATCAGTAATAATCCTGAAGCAGCCGGACTGGAGATAGCTAAAATGTACGATATCGAGACGTGCATAGTAGACCATCGGACATACCCTGACCGCAAAGCGTTTGAAGTTGCACTAGCGCAAAAAATTGACTTTTACCATCCGTCTCTTGTGGCGTTAGCTGGTTTCATGCGCGTGTTGGGAGACGATTTTGTTAATCAGTATAAAGGTAGGCTAATGAACATACATCCTTCGATATTACCTGCTTTCCCTGGTCTTGGAGCTCACAAACAAGCATTAGAGAAGGGGGTGAGAATACATGGTTGTACAGTACATTTTGTCACGTCGAAAATAGACCACGGTCCAATTATTATTCAAGCAGCAGTTCGAGTGTTGCCAGGTGATACTAATAAAACCCTTGCGGCACGAGTATTACAGCAGGAGCATCGTATATTTCCTGAGGCCGTGCGTTTATTCATGGAAGGTCGGCTAAGACTCTCTGGAAATCATGCTGAAATGAGCTATGCGGAATCTGAAAACTCAGTTCTATATTCACCAGAATTACACAAATGAATCCCTAATATTTTCTTGTTGTTCATATTTTTTATTGCAAGGATTTACAATAGATGCGCCTTACCCTTAACCAGCTGGATATGGCCATTGCGGCATTACGTGTAGTGCGGCGGTTCGCGCGCCCTGCCGATAGTGTGCTGAGGCATTTTTTTCGTGATAATTCTAAACTTGGCGTGAACGATCGGGCGTTCATAACAGAAACTGTTTTTGGTGTTCTACGGCATTTTTTTTTCCTTGAGTATATCGTCGGCACCACTACACCACGTCCGTTGCTTCTCGCGTACCTTGTAAAATTTCGAGGTATGAATATGCGAGAGTTAATGCCATTTGTCAGTGAGGCTGAAGCAAAGTGGCTTGTAAAAATCAAAGCAGAGAGGCTGAAATCGCAATCACTAGCCGTTCAATCAGAATTTCCTGAGTGGCTGGTGGAAAAAATGAGGGGATTTATGCTGGATGCGGATATTCTTACTTTCGGATTTTCGCTACAACAACCCGCTTCTCTTGACTTACGTGTAAATACGTTGATTGCAAAACGCGATGAAGTGCTTGCAACATTGAGTAAAGATGGCATTGAAGCACAAATCACTCCTTACTCCCCAATCGGTATCCGCGTTGCTAGAAATTCAACTATTAGCCAGCATGACTTGTTTTTCGCTGGTAAGATCGAAGTACAGGACGAGGGTAGTCAGCTTTTAGGTTATTTGCTAGAACCCAAGCGAGGGGACATAGTGGTAGATTTTTGTGCTGGTGCTGGCGGTAAAACACTAATGATGGGTGCGTTGATGTCCTCGAAAGGGCGTATCTACGCATTTGATGTTTCTGAGAAGCGATTAAACAATTTGAAACCACGCCTCAAGCGTTCTGGTTTATCCAATCTGTATCCACGGTGGATCAGTAACGAAAACGATATCAAGGTAAAGCGTCTGACAGGAAAAATTGACCGAGTTTTAGTGGATGCTCCATGTAGCGGGTTAGGAACGCTACGTCGTAATCCGGATTTGAAGTTTCGTCAATCACCACAAAGCATTGAGAGAGCTAAATGCAAGCAAGCTGCAATTCTCTCGTCGTCAGCAAACCTACTCAAGCCAGACGGGAGATTGGTTTATGCTACTTGTAGTTTTTTGCCAGAGGAAAATCAAGAAATCATTGAGGGCTTTCTCACCAGTCATACTCAGTTCACGTTACTAAATTGTGCCGAAATATTTGCGCAACAAAAGATTCCACTTGATACAGGGAAATTCCTCCAATTATTTCCAAGCGTGCATGGGACGGATTGTTTTTTCGCCGCCGCTTTAAAGCTTGTCAAAAAAGACGCGTGAAATGGTGCCGAACTATCTGAGTTACAGAATTTTTCACAATATTGATGCATTTGGTATAGATATGGCCAATCCACTTGAAGCACATATAGCCTATGAAACTGACGATCGTGTTCTTGCTATTCTAACTAATGGCGTAGGCAATGAAAATACATCACCACTTGTTAACGAGCGTTGCCGAATTCTGATAACAGACTAAGGAGTCGTCCGTGGATAATTTGAGCATCTCGCACCTCTACTTAATTCAAACGTTGCTTTTCTGAATATCCGCTTTGTATCAAAAGCGGATATTCATATACACATAAAAAAACCCGGCACTAGGCCGGGTTAAGATTACTAGTTGTAGAAAATGTTTTGTTAGGTGATTTAATCTGATGGT
>SMVA01148679.1_pt1 | contig 32670 bp, 30 predicted proteins | sample 2456451 | NCBI WGS metagenome assembly SMVA01 (sample SAMN11095933, study PRJNA526329) | marine sediment metagenome | biome: Marine sediment; feature: Surficial sediment; material: Deep marine sediment; isolation source: Hadal surficial sediment | place: Pacific Ocean | collected 2014-05 | depth... | reverse complement strand
TCGTCGAGCTGGGTTTGAGAAGACAGGTTCCTGGCTGAGAGTTGTTCAAAACGATCGACTCTTCTTTCGCTGTTGACAATATGTATGTCAAGGCGCTCAAGACCGGCCTGTGCCGCTAGTTTTTGCAACAGAAACATCGAATTATCAATTTCTGCAAGTAACTGGCCTTGCTCTATTGTGTCACCGGTGTCCGCAACGACCATGGTGATGCGACCTTCCACTTCTGCCGCCAGCGTTGGTGCCGACTGGCTGAGCACCTGCCCCACGGTTTGTATCCAGATTGGAAGATCGGTGATCTGTGCTGTTTCAGTGGTGATCAGGACCGCCTTTTCGGTGGGGTTACCGCCAGCGTCGTCTGACTCCTCTTCACTGCAGGCACCGAAGAGTAATGTCAGTAGTACGGCAATCGGGGCAGCAATAAACACTCGTTTCATGATGTCAATTCTCCTTTGTGCAGCACGCCATTGAGCAGGATATCCATAACGCCTTTGCTGTATGTGCTCGCATCTTCGGTAAAATGGGCTTCAGGAATATGTTGCATAACCGGGGCGGCCTGGAAGAAAAACATATTGGCAGCGACGATCATGAAAGCTGCCAGTGCCGGGTCAATGTCCGCCCTGAATTCTTCTTCAAGCTGGCCCTTTTTCACCATCGCCACCAGGCGGGTAAATAGCTCTCCGACAACATGCTTGGCAATACCACGATCGTGTTGAGATCCACCGGATAGAGCATCACGCAATATCAATCGGGTGCTGCGATGGTGCGCAAGGATGTTGTGCAACTGCCCGGCAGAGAATCCGGACAACCGCTGGCTGGATGTTCCAGCGGAATCCTCCAATGCATCAAGCAAATCAGAGGACCGCTGCACCGCGGTTTTCATCACGGCAAGATAGAGTTCTGTCTTCGAATTGAAGTGATGATAAATATTGGGTTTGCTGGTATTTGCAAGCCTTGAGATCGCACTCATTGATACGGCATCAAATCCTTTCTCAGAAAACAGGATTTCTGCGGCTTCCAGGATCGATTGTTCGCCATTTGAGGAAAATCCGGGGTTGCTTGCTGTGACGTTTTGGCTGTTGCTGTGCATATGCGTGTCTGTGCCTGTTAAATACTGACCGAACGGTCGGTTAGTATAAGCATTTGTCAAACATTCAACAAGAAAACCTCGTTGCAGATGCATTGCTTCAGGTAAAATCTTCGGCCTGTCAATTGAAACTCCTGAGTGCATTCAGCGTCTATTGCTGGCAATGAACGAAATCTGCGCAAACAACGGTCAATATCGCATGATGAAAAAAATACAAATAAAATGGCTGACCGGCTTGCTGCTGGTGATGCCGTTGCTGGCATCAGCACTCGAATTTGATGAGGTCAAGGAGTTTGGCGAAGTATTCGTCATCTCATCTACGGCAAGCGGCCGCGACCGCATAGATGTCAGCTGGCAAATTGCTGAAGGGTATTTCCTGTATAACAACAAATTCCTTCAATTCAGCACCGATACCCCGGGTGTGGTCCTCGGCAGTCCGGAGATTCCCGAAGGTGAGCGCAAGTTTGACAACCTGTTGGGTGAAGAGGTGGTTAAGTACCACGGTAAGCTGACGGTTGGATTGCCGTTGGCGACCATTCCGGCCGGTGTCGACCTGGTCAGTCTGCGCATACGTTCCCAAGGTTGCCTGGAAGATGTCTTGTGTTATCCGCCCACAGAACAATTACTGGCAGTTGTCTTGCCGGCAGCATCAATAACCGATCTTCAGACCACCTCCCTGTTGCCATCCACAGAAGCGGGATTAATGGCTGATGCCATTGACCAGCCGCTTTTCGACATGGGCCAGGATCCACTCGGTGCTGCACCGGCCCTGCCACCGGATGAAGCGTTCAAATACGAGGCCATCGGGCTGTCTGCAGAAACGATACTGGTGCGCTTCACAGCACAACCGGGTTATTACCTGTATCGCGACAAGTTTGATTTCAGGGTAGTGGATGACAGTGGTTTCGAGGTGCGCGAGGTGAGCATGCCCCAAGGCACGATCAAGGATGACCCGGAATTTGGTCCGGTTGAAGTCTACTTTGGCCAGATCGAAGTACCGGTACGGGTTAACCGGCCGGCCGGGCAGGGGCGGTCCGTCACGCTTGAAGCCGATTACCAGGGCTGCCGCGACGGTGATATCTGCTATCCGCCGCAAACATCACAGGTGGATCTGGTCATGTCTGCAGCAGCCGAGGCCATACAACTGCCAATACCGGTAGCTGGCTTGCCTGAAACAGCGAGTGCCAAGGCTGCCACGGCCGGTATAACCGAATTACCAGCCTCCGAGCAGGACATACTGGCGCAAATGTTGCTGAATAATCCCACCGGTGCATTGTTTGCATTTTTCATTGCCGGCGTTCTGCTGGCTTTCACCCCCTGTGTTTTCCCGATGGTACCGATACTGTCGGGCATCATTGCAGGCCAGGGTGAACGCATGTCAACCGTCAGGGCCTTTTGGTTGTCGCTGGTTTTTGTACTGGCCATGGCGGTCACTTATACCGTTGCCGGCGTATTGGCCGGTTTGTTTGGTCAGAATTTACAAGCCCTGTTCCAGAACCCGTGGATACTCAGCGTCTTTATCGCCATCTTTATCGCTCTCGCACTTTCGATGTTTGGTTTTTTCGAGTTGCAACTTCCCGGTCGGTTGCAGACCCGACTCACACAGGCCAGCAATGAACAGGCCGGCGGCAGCCTGACGGGTGTTGCTGTGATGGGTTTTCTGTCTGCATTGATCGTTGGGCCCTGCGTGGCGCCGCCGCTGGCTGCGGCCTTGATTGTAATCGGTGCTTCCGGCAGCGCCGTACTCGGCGGTTCAGCCTTGTTCGCCTTGTCGATGGGTATGGGTGTGCCGTTGATACTATTTGGCATGTCGGCGGGTAAACTGGTGCCCAAGGCCGGGGCCTGGATGGATGCGATCAAGGCCGGGTTCGGGATCGGCTTGCTGGCACTGGCCATCTGGATGCTGGAACGAATTGTGCAGGGGCCGGTGATACTACTGCTGTGGGGCATACTGGCCATTGCCAGCGGTGTCTATCTCGGCGCCCTGGAGCGCATACCCGATGGTGCATCGGGCTGGCGACGGCTGTGGAAATCCCTGGGACTGGTATTGCTGTTGCTGGGCAGCATGGAAATCATTGGCGCGGCCGCCGGCGGTGATAACTGGATGAAGCCACTGAAAGGCATCAGTAGCGGTGGCGGAGCATCTGCGGTTCAGCAGGTTAGCTTTAACAGAATTAAATCACTCACCGATCTTGAAGCCGCGGTGGCCCAGGCCAACCAGGCCGGCAAACCGGTGATGCTGGATTTTTACGCGGACTGGTGTGTTGAATGCCTGCGGATGGAGCGAAACACCTTCATTGAACCTGAAATTCAGGCCCTATTCGCCCGCATCCAGCCGCTACAGGCCGACGTAACGGCGAATGATGCGACTGATAGGGCGTTGATGCTCGAATATGGAATCATCGGCCCCCCGGCGATCCTGTTTTTTGACCGGCATGGAAAAGAACTAAGAAATTATCGCCTGGTCGGCTACTTTGCAGCAGAAGAGTTTGCCACACACCTTAGAAGGGTACTGGATACGCCCTGATGCCGCGTTTGGTTCGCATCCTGATTGTCTCGGCGGCCCTGGCAGCCGGACTGTACGTTTCAATCAGCATGAACGAGCCGGCACCTCCACCCGTTCATACAACGGCAAACATTGATCTTGTAGGCAGTCATCGCCCGGATTTCCGGTTGGGCAGCAGTACGGGTGCATTTGTTACACCGGCGGATTTCACAGGCAAAACCCTGTTGATTAATTTCTGGGCGACCTGGTGTGCACCCTGTCTTAAGGAAATGCCGATGTTGATGGACTTGCAGGCCGAGTATGGTGAACAGGGGCTGCAGGTTATTGGAATTGCGCTCGATGACGTGCAGCGCGTGAGAGATTATATTGAAGAACTTGGTATCGACTATCCGATTCTTGTGGGTGCTGTCGATGTCATTGAAACCAATCGTGATTATGGGAACCTGACGGGGTTGTTGCCGTTTAGTGTGCTGGTGGATAAGCAGGGGGTTATTCAATGGCAATATTCAGGTGAAATTCAACTCGAGACTATGCGCGCACTGCTTGATCAGCATTTGTAGGGCTTCTGTGCTACTGGTTTTAATTCTAATAGACCCGCACCATTTGACTCGCAGCGAAATGGGTACATACCCCTGAGACACGTCTCGAGTACGTATATGTAGACTCTCGACTCTGGCTCCTGCTTCGTTCTACCGAGTCCATCCATGGACTCGATCACAAACGTCCCTGTTTGTGAAGGTCTCAGTGGTATGTACCCATCTCGCCGCTGGGCTTTAGGGGATTCTTTTTGAAGAGGGCCATCTCGTCGGTTGCGAACAGCGGCGAACTTCGGGAAAATCATAGCGAACGGTAGACATCTGGTTTATTTTGCTGCAGACTTGGCGCCCCCGCTCAGGAATCGCCAGAAATGGTCAACATCCGTGTTTTTAACGGCCCCAATCTGAATCTCCTCGGTCAACGTGAGCCCGGTCAATACGGTCAGCGCAGCCTGCAGGAGATTATGCAGGAACTCGAGCAGTTCGCAGACAGTTGTGGCGTTGAACTGGATCATATGCAGACCAATTCCGAGGGGGAAATGGTGGACGCCGTGCAACTGGCGGGTAAGGATGAGGTGGATTTCATCATTATTAACCCCGCCGGTTATACGCATACCAGTGTGGCCATTCGTGATGCCTTGCTGGCGGTTGAAATCCCGTTTGTAGAGGTCCACCTTTCTGCAGTCAGCGCACGTGAACCATTCAGGCAGGTCACTTACTTTTCCGATATTGCAATCGGTGTGATCAGTGGCTTCCGCGGCGAGAGCTATTTGCTGGCACTGCAGGCCATATTAAACCGAATTGAACCCTGAATCGGGAGCGACAGCACGTGGATATCAGAAAGATCAAGAAACTCATAGAGCTGTTGGAAGAATCCAGCCTGACAGAGATTGAAATCGTTGAAGGAGAAGAGTCTGTTCGCCTGATACGTGCAAGCCAACCGGTGGTTATGCCTGTCGCCGCACCTGCGCAGGTCATTGAGCATGCGCCGCCCGCCGCCGCGGCTGTGGCGCCAGCCGCAGACGATAACGAGGAATCGTTACCGGATGGTGAGCTTGTACTGGCACCGATGGTTGGCACGTTTTATGCTGCGTCGAGTCCGGAGGCGCAGCCCTTCGTCAGCATGGGTCAGACCGTGGGTGTGGGGGACACACTGTGCATCATCGAGGCAATGAAGATGTTCAATCAGATTGAAGCGGATGTATCCGGCACCATCGTAGCCATACTGGCCGAGAGTGGTCAGCCGGTTGAATATGACCAGCCCCTGTTTGTTATTCGCTGAGCATTGACAGAAAAACAATGCCTGCAATAGAAAAACTGGTTATCGCCAATCGCGGCGAAATCGCCTTGCGTATCCTGCGAGCCTGTCAGGTGATGGGAATCAAAACGGTTGCCGTGCACTCTACGGTAGATCGTAATCTTAAACACGTTGCACTGGCAGATGAGGCAGTTTGTATTGGCCCTGCGGCTGGAACCGACAGCTATTTGAATATACCGGCGATTATTGCCGCGACTGAAGTGACCGATGCAATGGCAGTGCACCCCGGGTATGGGTTCCTGGCTGAGAATGCAGATTTTGCTGAGCGTGTTGAGCAAAGCGGGTTCATCTTTGTCGGGCCGCGCCCGGAAACCATTCGGATGATGGGTGACAAGGTATCTGCCATCAAGGCGATGAAGGATGCCGGAGTACCGTGTGTACCGGGTTCCGATGGCGCACTGACCGATGATATGGCAGAGAATCTCGCCATCGCCCGGCGTATTGGTTATCCGGTCATTATCAAGGCTGCCGCAGGCGGGGGCGGTCGCGGAATGCGTGTCGTACACACGGAAGCCCATTTGTCTAACGCCTTGCAGCTGACCCAACAGGAAGCACAGACGATATTTGGCGATGGCACGGTCTACATGGAAAAATTTCTTGAAAATCCACGCCATATCGAAGTCCAGGTGATGGCGGATCAGCATGGAAATGCGATTCACCTCGGCGAACGTGATTGTTCGACCCAGCGGCGTCACCAGAAAGTCATTGAAGAAGCGCCGGCACCTGGAATCACCGCTGAGCAACGCGCTGAAATTGGCAATGTATGCGTAGAGGCCTGTAAACGTATTGCTTACCGTGGCGCGGGCACGTTTGAGTTCTTGTACGAAGACGGGCGCTTCTATTTTATTGAAATGAACACGCGTATCCAGGTCGAGCACCCGGTCAGCGAGCTGATCACCGGTGTAGACCTGATCAAGGAGCAAATTCGCGTGGCGGCGGGCGAACGACTTGCCTATACACAGGATGACATTGTCATCCGGGGGCATGCGATCGAATGCCGGATCAATGCCGAGGACCCGGAGACCTTTATGCCTTGTCCCGGAACCATTGAAGGTTTTCATGCCCCCGGCGGTCCGGGCATACGCGTGGATTCACATATTTATGACAGCTACACGGTGCCACCGAATTACGATTCGATGATCGGCAAAGTCATTGCCCACGGTGAAGATCGCAATACCGCCATCGCCCGTATGCGGATAGCGCTGGACGAGATGATCCTCAATGGCATCAAGACCAATATCCCGCTGCACAAATGGTTGCTGCTTGATCCCGGCTTTATTAAGGGCGGCTTCAATATTCATTACCTGGAAAAACGCCTGGCAGAACGGGCATCTGAATAGCGCCAACATTCATAAATCATGTCCTGGCTTGAACTCAGCGTGCGTGTATCGCGTCAAAATGCCGCCCTGGTAGAGACGCTTTTGCAGAACGAACCGGTGCTGGCGGTAACCCTGACCGACGATGCCGACGATCCGGTGCTCGAACCCGGGGTCGGAGAGACACCGTTGTGGCCATCGGTGTGTGTGACCGCGTTGTTCACAGGTGAAACACCCACCGCACCGCTGGCGCAGATGTTGAGCCTGGTGCCGGGTATCGACCGCCCGCAACAGGTCAATTTTCGAAAATTTGAAGATCAGCAATGGGAGCGAGTCTGGCTGGATCGCTTTAAGGCCATGCAGTTTGGTCGTGAGCTGTGGATTGTACCGGGTGAGGAGGCTGCACCGCCCGAGGCCATACATATTATCCGCCTGGACCCGGGCCTGGCATTTGGTACCGGCACGCACCCGACCACACGTTTGTGTCTGGAGTGGATAGACAGCCATGATTTTAACCGGCTGAAGGTTGTCGATTATGGCTGTGGCTGCGGTGTCCTGGGTATCGCTACAGCCATTAAAGGGGCTGATGAGGTCATCTGTGTAGACAACGATCCGCAAGCCCTGACCGCCACCTACAATAATGCAGCGCGAAACAAGGTCGCGGATAGTTTTTTTATCGCGGCACCGGAGCAATTCAATCGGCAGACAGCAGATGTCGTCATCGCCAATATTCTTGCCGGCCCGCTGATTGAACTGGCGCCTGAATTGCTGGCAGCACTTCGCCCGGGTGGGGCGCTGGTATTGTCAGGCATACTCGAAGCACAGGCAGACGAGGTCGCAAATGCGTATGCTGCACAGCTTACCGGTGTAAAACGCACGGTCATCGACGGCTGGGTATTGCTCGAGGGGTTGAAACAGTCCACCGGACTGGAAAGTTAGACTATGGCTGAAAAACTGAAAATAAACCTTGGCTCGGGTCACTGGAAGTTTGCCGGCTGGGTCAATGTAGACATCGACCCTGGCAGTGAACCCGACGTGGTGGCCAACCTGGCGGTCAACCTCCCATTCGCAGACGGTGTTGCCCGCCTGATGCACACCGAGGACTTTATTGACCAGCTGGAGCTGCAACAGGCAGCGGCTTTTTTAAATGAATGCCACCGTATTCTCGCACCGGGTGGTGTGCTGCGGGTACTCACACCGGATATGCAAAAGCTGGCCCATTTATACCTGCATGAACCGCAGCGGCTTGAAGAATTGTGGAAGAATTTCGTTCGTGTTCCATTGTCACTGGATACCCCCGGTGAAATATTCAATATTGGTATGCGTTTTGCCGGCCATACCTTTCTTTATGATGCAGAAACCTTCCAGGCGCTGGCCGGTGGTTGTGGATTTGAAGTGCGCCGGGTTGAATATCAGCAAAGCGAGGAGCCTGAGTTACGCGATCTTGACCTGCGTTCACCGGACAACGCAGTGTCCCTGTATTTTGACTGCTACCGTATATCCTGATCGACGGTTTGGGTCAGATATCCAGCGCGGCCAGCAATTCAGTCGGCGCTGACCAGTCCCGGCCGCAAACATAACGTGGCAAATCCCAGCGGTTGCTGGCCGTGGTTACCAGGCCGGCGCATGTTCCCAAAGCCGCCAGACTACGGTGTTCCCCGCCATATTTTGGAAAGAACTCATTGCGGATATAGTCACTGGACTCACCGAAGGGGTAGGCAAACACCTGTGGCCATTGACCGGTTTTTTCCTCAATAAATGCCCCGGCCTGCACCACCTGATGATGACAATGCTCAAATGTCTCGACGCTGGTGAAACCGCCACGAGGATAGTCTTCGGCAGGCAGGTCCGGGTGATTGTGATCCCAGCCATGATTGCCGATATCCAGTAACGGGTGGCTGGCCGCGGCATGCCACCAGTCATCGCTCATGTGACCCTGGCCAAACAACGAGCCCTGGTCAATGGCCTGGCGTGCTTCGGGACTGGCAATGACAAAGCTGGTTGCGTGGAGGCCCGGTTGAGCTTGCTGGCCATTTTTTCTTATAAAATCTTCCAGCAGCCTCAAAAACCCTGTCTGTATACCAAACTCAGCAAATTCGGTCGTATACACATCGAAATCACAGCCATCATCAAAGGTCAGGCTGATAACAGGCTGATCCGGGTCATGGTTTGAATCTGTCGGCCCACCACCAAACAGGCGGTTGACCAACGACAATACAGACACAAAACGACAGCCCGCGTCGTGTAGCGCCTGCAAGTCGGCTGCCAGCGCGGTGTGGTCATTATTTGCCGTGTCATTTCCAGCAATGTTTTGCGAGTGGTAAGTAAGAATGGCCGCTTTCAATTATGGGTACACCTGATGCAGTACACTACTGAGTTGGATAATATACGCTTTCCACCGTCCAGTCGCCGACCGGCTGTTTCACTCAACAGGATTATATATTGCCTATGCGAGCATGGAATTCCATTACCTGGCAGGTGGCTGATTTCTTCGTATATTTTCTGTTTCCGGTGTTGTCGGTTTTACTGCCAGCGCCCTGGTCACGCGCCCTGGTCGCCCGTGTATCACGGTGGCAGTGGTTGCTTACAGCAAAATCCGATATTGCCTGGAACAAGGCATGTGAATTACTGGTAACACATAACGATCAGGACTCCGAGCAGCAATGGAAAATGCGCTGGAAGCAGATCGAGCTGCTGGATGTCCGGGATCTGTACCTGATGACATTCGGCCGTTCAAATTCGGTTCTGGCGGAGATTGATTACGCAGCATCATTGCAGGCAGCACAGGACCGGGTCATGGTCGGTATGCACTGGGGGCCTTCCATATCGATCCTGAAATTAATGGCGGTGGCCGACTTAACCCCGGCATTTCTTTTTCGGCCACCGGCACGGCATTTATTGCGTAGCAGGCCTTTCTATTACCTGTTTCTCAGCCTGGCAACCCGACACATGGTAAAAACCATGGGTGAGCGGGCGGTGCTGGTGGGTGGTGCCGGCAGAAAGCTTGGCGCCATGCTTGATCAGGCCGGCAGCGTGGTGGTGCTGATGGATGCGCCGCCAATGGAGGGGCGGCCAACATCCAGCAGCCCGGTGTTAAACCGCAATGCCGTTTTTAATGCAGGCTTTCCGACCATCCTGGCAGAAAAGCACAAGCAATATATGTTCTATGCCCTCAGCCTGCACCCGGATGGCTCACTGAGGAAACGGCTGGAATTGCAGGGACCGTTCAGCACGGATGATGCCCAGGGTTTTTTGCAGGACTACGCCGGTTTCCTTGACCGGCATTTGTCAGCAGATTCAGCGCAATGGCGTTTGTGGCACGCTGCCGGTCAATTCTGGGATTGAGTCTGGGGTACGGTCAAGCTGTATGCCGATAGCGTTCGATGGAATCCATTAGCTCCTTGCGGGCGCTGTCAACGCCTTCCCAGCCGGCGGTTTTCACCCATTTGTTTTCTCAAGATCCTTATAATGCTCAAAAAAGTGCTCATCGGTTTTGCTCATCTGGTGGGCGATTATTATACGCAAGATCAGTGCTGCTCATTTCAATACGGCACGTAAGCCATTACAATGTGCGCCCCGCTTCAAGTGCAGTTTAGTGTAGTGAACAGATGAGTCCGGCAACACCCGTACAAGACCAGCCCCGCGGTTATTTGATACCGATCGGCGGCGCAGAAGCAAAACGCAAGGACCCGGTCATTCTGGAACGCTTTGTTGAGCTGTGCGGTGGTGACGACGCCCGCATCCTCGTCATACCCACGGCTTCACTGCTGGATGAAACCGGGCCGCGGTACCAGGAACTGTTTGAAGGCATGGGCGCCAGGGCGATGTGCATTCCGATCGAAGACCGTGATCACTGCTACCAGGATGATATTCTCAATGCGCTGGAGAAGGCCACCGGGATTTTTATTACCGGGGGTAACCAACTGCGTCTCAGCACCATCCTGGGGGGTACACCGGTGGCACGAGCCATACGCAGACTGAATGCTGATGGCGTACACATGGCAGGCACGTCCGCCGGTGCTGCAATTATCTCGGAGCACATGATCGCCGGCGGGCGTGGCGGACCATCCCCACGTGAGAGCGGTGTGGTATTAGCACCCGGCTTGGGGCTGACCAACCGCGTGATTATTGATCAGCATTTCAACAAGCGGGGCCGTCTTGGACGCTTGCTGGCGGCGCTGTCATTTAACCCGTTTGTCTGCGGTCTGGGTATTGATGAGAATACCGCCGCGTTTATCGCCCCTGACGGTAATATGGAAGTGGTTGGCCATGGTACGGTCACGGTTATCGACCCGGCTGAGCTGAGGCATTCATCGATGAGTTATGTGCGTAAGGCAGAAGCGGTCTCACTGATTGGCCTGAAATTGCACGTGCTGGCCAGCGGTGCGCATTTTAATCTCGAAACCCGCGAAGCCACGCTGGAGAAAGGTACCTGATATGAAAATTCTTTCCACAAACGTTTATGTAGGTCCGAGTCTGTATGCTCATTTTCCGGTGATCCGCCACCAGGTTGATCTCGGAATTCTGGAAGAATGGCCGTCAGCGCGTCTTGGCAAGAAGTTTATAGACAATCTGATCGAAGTATTGCCGGGTTTACAGAACCATGGTTGTTCATATGGCGAACCCGGCGGATTCATTCGACGTTTGCGTGAAGACGAGGGCACGTGGATGGGGCATATCTGGGAGCACGCGTCTTTGGAACTGCAAAACGAGGCTGGCTCCGATGTCTCTTTTGGACGCACTCGTTCGGCTGACCGGCCCGGTGTCTACAACATGGTTTTTCAGTACAAGCAGCGTGATGTTGGGCTGGAAGCCGCCCGTATCGCCTTGCAACTGCTGCTCAGCTTGTTGCCGGATGAGCTCAAGCAGGAATTCCCGTCTGAAATCGAGAAAGATTTCAATTACACGGATGAACGTGACGAATTTATCGTATTTGCACAGCGCAAGGAACTTGGGCCAAGCACCCAGTCACTGGTCAATGCTGCGGAAGAAAGGGGCATACCCTATCTGCGTCTGAACAAATACTCGCTGGTCCAGTTTGGCCATGGTGCCTATCAGCAACGGATACAGGCCACCATTACCAGCAAGACCGGTCATATCGCCGTAGAAATCTCCTGTGACAAGGAGGATACGCACAACCTGTTGCGCGATCTCGGTCTGCCGGTGCCGATACAGCGAATGATCTACAACCCGCGTGCCGCGGTTCGCTCTGCCCGCCATATTGGCTATCCGGTGGTGCTCAAGCCACTGAATGCTAACCATGGCCGCGGTGTTTCGATCAACCTGACCACTGATGAGCAGGTAGAAAGCGCATTCGAGTTTGCCCGTGAACATGGAACCAGTCGCGCGGTGCTGGTGGAAAGTTACGTCGAGGGCTTCGATCACCGTATGCTGGTGATCAACAACCAACTGGTCGCGGTGGCCAAGCGTGTCCCCGGTCATGTGATCGGTGACGGCAAGAGCACGATCTCGGAGTTGATTGACAAGGTCAACGAGGATCCGCGACGTGGTATCGGTCACGAAAAAGTATTGACCCGGCTTGAACTGGACCGGCAGGCATTGGAGATGCTGGGCAAAGCCGGATATGACAAGAATACCGTATTGGCCGATGGTGAAGAGTGTCACCTGCGCAAAACGGCGAATCTGTCGACCGGTGGTACGGCTATCGACCTGACCGATGTGGTACATCCGGATAACCGTGAAATGGCGGTCAGGGCAATCCGTGCCGTCGGGCTGGATGTCGGCGGTGTCGATTTTCTGACCGTGGATATTACCGAGTCTTACAAAGAAGTCGGCGGGGCGATCGTTGAAGTTAACGCCGCGCCAGGTTTTCGCATGCATGTAGCACCTTCGGAAGGCGAACCGCGTGATGTGGCCGGTAAAGTCATGGACATGCTGTTCCCGCCCGGCACACCAACCCGTATACCGGTTGCGAGCATCACCGGTACAAACGGTAAAACCACGACTTCCCGTATGTTGGCGCATATTTTGAAAACGGCCGGACATATCGTAGGTATGACTTCAACCGATGGTGTCTATATCGATGGGCGATTGTCAGTTAAAGGCGACATGACGGGGCCGACAGCAGCACACATCGTCTTACGTGACCCGACGGTGGATATTGCCGTGATGGAAACTGCCCGGGGTGGCCTGTTACGGTCCGGTCTTGGCTACCGCCGTTGCGATGTTGCGGCCTGTCTGAATATTTCAGCAGACCATCTCGGTCTGAAGGGTATCGATACGCTGGAGCAGCTGGCAGAGCTCAAGCGCGTGGTGGTGGAAGTGGCCCGTGATACCGCGGTACTCAATGCCGACGATGACCTGTGTCTGAAGATGGCTGACTACACGCAGGCAAAACACGTCTGCTACGTGACCATGAACCCGGCGCACGCGCTGGTCAAAGAACATATCCGTGCCGGTGGCAGGGCCGTGGTGCTGGAACAGGGTATCAATGGTGACATGATTACGCTGTATGACAATGGCACCCATTACCAGTTGGTCTGGACCCACCAGATCCCGGCCACCATGGACGGCAAGGCCACACATAACGTGCAAAATGCCATGTTTGCAGCCGCACTGGCCTATTCACTGGATAAATCGCTGGATGATATTCGTCATGGTCTGCGCTCCTTCGATTCCACCATTTTCCAGTCACCTGGACGGATGAACGTGTTTGATGAGCATCCGTTCCGGGTCATTCTTGATTACGGCCATAATGCGGCTGCCATCCACAGCATCTGCCAGTTGGTGGACCGCTTGGAAGTGACCGGTCGTCGCATTTGCGTACTGGCAGCACCGGGTGATCGTCGTGATGAGGACATCCGCGCCATTGCCACCGAGGCCAGCGGGCATTTTGACCATTACATTTGCCGGGCGGATGATGGCCGTCGCGGCCGCGGTGATGATGAAGTCCCGCAAATGCTGCGTGAGCAATTGCTGGCCAGCGGCGTTGACGCCGGTGCCATCGACATTGTGCCTGACGAGGTCGTGTCGGTCGCAAATGCGCTGGAGATGGCCCGCGAGGGCGACCTGGTGGTGTTGTTTGCCGATGATGTTCGTCGCAGCTGGAACCAGGTCATTCATTATGAGGCTGATAGCGAAGCGGCCGGTGCATCCGCAGATTCCAAACCGGTGCATAGTTTCGTTGAAGAAGACCCGCAAGCCTTTTCACTGGATGCCGGTGCACGCCTGATCAGGGACGAGCGCGGCGTGCGGCTGGCGCGGGACGAAGAAAGCGATTGAATATCGAATTACTCGAAAGCCGTCGCCTGACCGGCCCGAACCTGTTTTGGGACCTGCCGGGTGCAATACTAGATATTTCCATCATCGATGTATCCGCAGAAAAGGTCATTTCTACCTGGCACGAAGAAGTTACAGCGCTGATGCTGGCCATGGGTTGGGATGCGGGGAATGTTTGCTCACGTGTATTTACGGGCGGCGCGAGCCTGGTCATCAGCGCACCGATTGACGTGTTATATACCGCCTGTGAACTCAACGAGGTGGCGTTAAATCGCGCCAAGACACGCTTATCGGATGGATCGTTACCGGCACTGGAACCGGTGATTGCTGATCTGGACAAACAACGTACAGAAGAAGCCAATCCGGTGTTATTGGCCATGCAGAAAGCCGCTGCACAGCACGATGTACCCTTCCTGTGGGACGACGATGAGGTATCGATCGGTTTTGGCAAGACGGCTGTAGTCTGGCCGGCCGGGCAGTTACCCGGCCCGGATTCCATCAACTGGCAGGCGCTGGCCTCCATTCCTTTGGGTATCGTCACCGGCACCAATGGAAAATCCACCACCGTCAGGCTGGCCGCATCGATCCTGGCCGCGGCCGGTCTGCGCGCCGGGATAACCTCGACCGATTACATCCGCGTCGGTGAAGAAATTCTCGATTACGGTGATTATTCCGGTCCGGGTGGCGCACGGACCTTGCTTAGACACCCAAAATCCGAAGTGGTGGTGCTTGAAGTGGCCCGGGGCGGCCTGCTACGCCGGGGTATCGGTGTGGAACGGGCCGATGCCGCACTGGTGACCAATATTGCAGCCGATCACCTCGGCGACTATGGGATTAACAGTGTTGCCGAGATGGCGGAGGCCAAGCTGATTGTGCGTCGGGCGCTAAACGCCGATGCACCGTTGATTCTCAATGCCGATGACACTGAAAGTGTGACCCTTGCCTCACAGCTATCAAATCGCATCATCTGGTTCGGGTTGGATGCAGACAATGAAGTACTCAGACAACACCTGCAAAATGGTGGTGATGCAGCCTGGTTGTCCGGCGAGTGGCTGCTGCTGGCCAGCAACGGTGAGACAAGAAATATTGTTGAGGTCAAAGACGTACCGGTCACGTTTGGCGGCGCAGCGCGGTATAACATCAGCAATGCGCTGGCTGCGATGGCCCTGTGTCATGTGCTCGGGGTTGAAGATCAGGCGCTTGCCAATGGTCTCAAGGCGTTCTCCGGCGATGCCGACGTCAACCCGGGTCGTGGCAACCTGTTCGAAAAAGACGGTATCCGGATTTTCCTTGATTTTGCACATAACGAGCATGGCATCCGGGCGATCAGTGATACCGTCAAAGCGTTTAATGCCGAGCGGAATATCGTCTTGATGGGACAGGCGGGTGATCGGCCAGACAAGGACATCGGCGACCTTGTCCGCGCCGTCTGTGAATTAAAACCTGACCGTTTACTGGCTTGCGAGTTGCCGGGTTTTGAACGTGGCCGCGCAGCCATGGAGGTTCCCGAACTGATTCGCAATATTGCGATTGCTGAGGGTGTAGCCGAAGATGCGGTAACATTGTTTACAAATCCTGTTGACGGCGTGAAGGATGCGCTGGATCTCGCCATAAAAGGTGATTGCCTGGTGGTGCTGGCACTTACCCAGCGTGACGAAGTGCTGGCATTGATCCGGGCCTTTGTGGCCAGCGACTGAATGGCATTTGCGGAAACCCGATGGCAAAGCTTTACTTCAACTACTCATCAATGAATGCCGGCAAGACCACGGTGTTGTTGCAATCTGCACACAACTACCGCGAACGTGGGATGAACCCGCTGCTGTTCACCCCCAAACTGGACGACCGCTATGGCTCCGGTTGGATCAAATCCCGCATCGGCCTGCAGGCAAAGGCAACGATATTCAATTCGCAAGACGATCTGTACGAGATCACGCGCACCCACCTGGAGGAAGAAAATATCCATTGTGTGCTGGTTGACGAGGCGCAGTTCCTGGCTCGCGACCAGGTGTATCAACTGACCGAGGTCGTTGACCGGCTGCACATACCGGTGCTGTGTTTCGGTTTGCGTACGGATTTTCAGGGTGAGTTGTTTGTCGGCAGTTCCCACTTGCTGGCCTGGGCCGATGAACTGACAGAAATAAAAACCATTTGTCACACCGGGCGCAAAGCCACCATGGTGGTACGTGTTGATGATGATGGTTATGCCCTGAAAGAAGGTGCGCAGGTGGAAATCGGCGGCAACGAGCGCTATGTGTCGGTCAGCCGCGCTGAATTCAAAAACGTGTTTGTCGGTGGTCAGAGAATCAAGTTTATCGAGCCGGTTGAAGGTGATACCGGTGAGCAAGATATTCGGCAAGACGACGAACTGTTTACCAATGATGGAGATGGGTAATGCGCTGGCTGTTGTTTTTCTTATTCGTGATGGCAGTGTTGTGGTACATACGCGGAATTGAAGAAACGCCGCCACCGAAGGCCGTTGACAGTTTTATCGGTGAACCGGTCAAGGTCCTGCGCAAGATGGAAGGTTATGAGAAAACCCATCTGGATGCGACCAAAGAGCGCCAAAAACGTATGGAAGAACAGTTGGAGGAGGATTCCGGGGGTTAGCCCCCATCCAGGGCTTGTAGCAGGTCTGCGGCGATATCATCGGTATCCTCTATGCCAACAGATAACCTCATTAAGCCGGCGGTTATTCCAAGCCTTTGCCGTTCCGCTTCTGGCATCTTGTAATGTGAGGTGGCGACCGGTTGGCAGATCGTGGTCTCGACACCACCGAGGCTGACGGCACAGATCACCAGTTTTAAACGCCGAAGATATCCCACCGGATCTATGCCGTCGGCTAGTTTAAACGAAAGCATGCCGCCATACCCTTCCATCTGGCGGTTGGCAATGTCGTGACCGGGGTCACTTTCCAGACCCGGGTAGAAAACACGCTGAACATGCGGGTTCTGATCCAGTTTCCGGGCCAGGATGCCGGCATTTTCACTTTGCCGCTGAACCCGGATTTCCAAGGTTTTCAGACTGCGTTCCAACAGGTGGCAGTCCTGTGCATTCAGGCAACCACCGTGGTTCACGGTGTTGAAATAACGCGGATTTCGCTGTCGTCGAGATATTCAATCGCGCTGGAAGCCTGCAACGGGGTGTTCAGACCGCCCATGTTGACGTCGCGGCGGGTTCCTGCCCGCACTGCCAGTGTTGTTTTTTTCAATTTAGATCCCTGTTTTATATGAAGAATGACATTGCCGGACAATATAAATCAATGCTGACATCCGGGACAGTAATAACTGGAACGCTGGCCGATGACTTTTTGACGAATGGCTGTACCGCACTGGAAGCAGTCACGACCAGACCGGTCATAAACCAGCAATTCCTGGGCAAAATAGCCCGGCGCGCCGTCTGAATTGACGAAATCGCGCAATGTGGTGCCGCCTTGCTGGATCGCCCGGCTCAAAACATCACGGATGGCATCCACAAGCCCGGCAAACCGTTGCATGGATATCCTGCCGGCAGCACGCTGAGGATGGATGCCGGCCATAAACAGGGCTTCGGACGCATAGATATTGCCGACACCCACGACGATCCGGCCATTCATGATGAAATTTTTGATCGCGAGCGTCCGGCCCCGTGAGCGCTGGTGCAGATACTCTGCTGTGAAGTCATCCGACAACGGCTCCGGCCCCAGGTGCCTCAGCAATTCATGTGTATCGACATCGCCTTCCACCCACAAAAAGGCACCGAACCGACGTGGATCGTTGAAACGCAAACAGATGCCGTTTTCGAGTTCGATATCAAAATGGTCATGTTTCCCCGGAGTGACGGCCTCGCTGAGTACCCGCAGCGAGCCGGACATACCGAGGTGTATGATCAGCCCGCCGCGTTGCAATTCGATCAACAGGTATTTGGCGCGTCTGCGCAGCGCGACAATCCGTTGTCCTTCGGCCTTGCTGACCTCTTCGGTTACCGGCCAACGCAAGCTCGGATTACGCACCAGCACACGCGTAATACGCTGGTCTTGCATATGCGGCTCGATGCCTCTCAGTGTGGTCTCGACTTCAGGTAATTCAGGCATGGGTTTGAGGTCCGGAATCCGCAGGAATCAGCCGACATTGTAAACCAGTGTGGTGCAATTAGACCGTTACACCGCACTATCGGTGTTAGCATCGGGCCGCATGAATAGTCTGACACTGGTTGGCATCGATACGGGTGGTACATTCACCGATATCGTGGTATTGCACGATGGCCCTGATGGTCGTCGTTTGCGTCAATGCAAAGTGCTTTCCAACCCGGCAGACCCATCCGCACCCATCGTTGCAGGTCTTGAACAACTTGGTCTGGCTGGTCAGGCCCTGCAGATTATCCATGGCACCACGGTGGGTACCAACGCGGTGCTGGAAGGCAAGGGCGCCCGGGTTGCGTATATAACCAGCAAAGGATTTGCTGATGTGTTGTCACTGGGCCGGCAGGAGCGGGAGCATGTCTATCAACTCCGCCAGCCTGAACTGCAGCCGCCGGTACCGGCCGCATTGTGTCTGGAAGTCGATACTCGAATCATGGCTGACGCCAGCCTGCAAAACGAAGCCAGCGATGCGCAGCTGGCGCAGTTAAAAACGCAACTGGTTGCGCTGGATGTCGAATCTGTTGCGATTAACTTGTTGTTTTCTTTCCTGCAACCGGAGGCAGAGCGACGAATAGCTGAAGTCCTGGGCAGTGACTGGTTTATCTCCTGTTCAAGCCAGGTCTTGCCGGAGATCAGAGAATACGAAAGAGGAATCGCAACCTGGCTGAACGCCAGTGTCGGTCCCGTCATCTCGCGTTATCTGAAACAACTGCTGAAGCGTCTGCCAGACAGTCGTATCGCGATCATGCAAAGCGCAGGTACGACCATTGCAGCCGACCAGGCCGCACGACAGGCGGTACGTTTGCTATTGTCCGGCCCGGCCGGGGGGTTGGCGGCGGCACACAGCATCGGCAAGCAGACCGGCATTAAACAGTTGATGAGTTTCGACATGGGCGGCACCTCAACTGATGTCGCCCTGCTTGATGGAAAAATCCCATTGACCAGTCAAAGCCGTCTCGGTCGCTGGCCGTTGGCCATCCCATCGGTCGATATTCACACCATTGGTGCCGGCGGCGGCTCAATCGCAAAAACAGACGCGGCTGGCATGTTATTGGTCGGGCCGGAATCTGCAGGCGCCAGTCCGGGTCCCGCCTGCTACGACATGGGAGGCACAGACCCGACCGTTACCGATGCAAACCTGCTGCTGGGGCTGATCCCGGCAAATACCTTATTAGGCGGTTATCTGCCGTTAAATCTTGAGTCTGCGCAGCATTCCATGTCAAAACTTGCAGCCAATATGGGTTGCGACCTGCTTGATGCAGCCCGTGGTGTGATACGCATGGCCAACGAGCACATGGCGCGGGCCCTGCGGGTGATCTCGGTTGAACGGGGTCATAACCCGGCTGAATATACGCTCCTGTGTTTTGGTGGTGCCGGTGGATTGCATGCCTGCGACCTGGCTGAACTGCTGGGGATGCAGCGGGTGATTATCCCGGCCCGCTCGGGCGTGTTGTCGGCGCTGGGAATGCTGGTCAGTGAGCCCGGAAGGGAGATATCGCGAGCCGTGCTGGCACCGTTGTCTGGTTTTACGGATCAGGATATCGACCGGCAATTCAAGTTGATGGAGGCAGATGCAATCATCCAGCTGCAAGCCGAAGGCTACGCGCAGGAGCAGATAGTATTCGGGCGTCAGCTGGAATTGCGTTACGCAGGCCAAAGCGCAAGCATCAACATTGACTGGATTGCAGGCGGCGAGCATCAGGAAGAATTTCACCAGGCCCATGCCCGTGCCAGTGGGATGCGTCTGCCTCACCCGGTAGAACTGGTAAATGTGCGTTTGAGTGCGCGAGCCCCGGCCGTATTGGACAGCATCGACGACCCGGCTGAGACCGGTGAGGGCAATGTAGCTGAGCGGGTATTCCTACCCGTACTTGGACATGCTGTGCCCGTATATAAGAAAGCCGGTCTCAGTCCGGGTGTCGTCCTGAATGGACCGCTGATCCTGGTTGAAGCCGATGCGACTGCCTGGGTAAAACCCGCATGGTTGGCAAACATGGATAAGCAGGGTAATCTGCTCCTGCATAAAAAAACCCGCGGTTAAGCGGGTTTCTTCAAACAATCCCCAGAATCAATTACTTGATTTTGGCTTCCTTGTACATCACGTGCTTACGTACAACGGGATCATATTTCTTCATCTCCATTTTTGCAGGCGTATTCTTCTTGTTTTTATCCGTGGTGTAAAAATGACCGGTACCAGCGGAGGATACCAGGCGGATTTTTTCGCGTGATGATTTTGCCATGATTTATGCTCCTCAGACCTTTTCGCCGCGTGCGCGCATGTCTGTTAATACGGCATCAATGCCTTTTTTGTCGATGATGCGCAACCCCTTGGTGGAGATACGCAGACGGACCCAACGATTTTCACTTTCCACCCAAAAACGATGGCGGTGAAGGTTGGGCAAGAAGCGTCGCTTGGTCTTTGCATTTGAATGCGACACATTGTTTCCGGAGACTGGTCGTTTTCCGGTAACCTGACAAACTCTGGACATTGGATTTTTCCGTTTCTTTACTATCAAAAATGAGCCGCACTTTATACCGCAAACTAGTGTCATGTCAACCTCATAACGTCAGATCAGTGTTCACCAGAATGTTCAGCACAAGGCGCATTCGCGCAGGAATAGTGGTTCTATGCCAAGCGGATGCACCAAAAGTAGGCGCCCTCAGGCGACGCTGTGATGGGCATTCTGGTGAACACCCGCAGGGCGAACACACAAGCGGTCATCTGCTGCGTTAGCACTTCTCCGCATAGCACCACTATTCCTTCGAATCGCTGCCTTGCAGCTAACCGCTTGTGTGCTCGCTGATCTGACATTATGAGGTTGACATGACACTTGGTGCATATGCAATAGATACCACTTATTCTACAACATTCCCCTTGAAGCCATGGAAACCGGTGGGCCATCACCCACGACAAAGTGGTCCAGTAAACGGATTTCCAATAACATCAGGGCATCTTTCAAGCGACGTGTTATGGCCTGATCCGCGAGGCTGGGTTCACTGATTCCCGAGGGGTGGTTGTGGGCCACGATAACGGCCGCAGCCGATAGCCTGAGCGCCCTTTCTGCCACCACGCGGGGGTATACGCAGGCACCGTCGATTGAACCCTGAAAAAGGTCTTCCGCAGCAATCACCCGGTGTCGTGTATCAAGGAAAAGACAGGTGAATATTTCACGCTTGCGGTCACGCAACACGATTTGCAGGTATTCCATGGTCATCGCCGGGCTGGTGAGTGACACCCCCCGCTGCAGGCATTGCTTCAATTGGCGCCGCACCAGTTCATGTGCAACCCTGAGCTGCATGGCCAAGTGGTCATCCAGCCCCTGGCGTTCATCGCTGGCAAGTCGGCTCGCGATTTGCAGCCCACGCAGGCCGTCGTAGGAGCGCAACAGGGTTTCCGCCGCTTGCAAGCCCGGCCCGTCAGTACCATTGAAATTCAGCAACTGTGAAAGAAGTTCTGCGTCAGACAACTCGGCGGGTATCTTGTTCTGGTCAATGCTCTGCATAAGGCAATCCTGCACCACAATGCAGACAGTGTATATTGGCGCTTGATGACAGTTTTTGTAAGACAATGACGCTTCAGGCTTGCTATGATGTTCGGACAAAGCAAAAGGATGTCAATTGCACTATAAAGAAAAAAGTGGGCAAAAAAATAGCGGGCAAGGACTCAAAGCCATCCAGCTAAAAATTCTCGACCCGAGGCTGGGTAAAGAGATTCCGTTACCTGAGCATGCCACCGATGGTTCAGCGGGAATGGACATTCGTGCATGTGTCGATAGCACGACCACTGTTAACCCCGGAGCAACCGAGTTGATTCCAACCGGCTTCGCCATGCATATTGCCGATCCCGGTCTTGCGGCGATTATCCTGCCGCGTTCGGGGCTGGGTCATAAACACGGCCTTGTGCTGGGAAACCTGGTCGGGTTGATAGACAGCGATTACCAGGGGCAGGTCTATGTTTCCTGCTGGAACCGGTCACAGAAAGCATTTGAAATTGAACCGGGCATGCGCATTGCCCAGTTGGTTATAATCCCGGTGGTAATGGCCGGTTTCGACGTGGTTGAGTCATTTGAAGCCAGCGAACGTGGTGCCGGCGGGTTTGGACATACAGGCCAACAGTGAAAAAAATGAAAAAAATTGAATTAGGCGTACTGAGTAAGTCGTTTGGTGGTTTGCGCAGACTCCACCTTGAACGTGCGAAGCCGATGGTATTAATTGCGCTGGGCGTGGCGATGCTGGTACTGCTCGCAGGGCTTTTATTCCTCGGGGGTGGCAACCAAAGTGATAATAATGCGATGCTCGAACGGGCAAAGCAGACCATTGGCCAAGTCAGTGGCACGGTGCAAAACTTCCGTCGCGTGCTGGAAGACCAGCAAGTCCAGGAATTGGCAGCCATTGCGGCAGCCGATCGTGAAAAACTACCCAATCTTGAGCAATACGTCAGCGGTCGCATCCCGGAATTGATCGATATCACCCTGTTTGATCCAGACCTCAGCATGCTTCGCGGTAAAGACATGGGTCCTTCCGGTTATGCGGTATTACACATGTTGATCACATCGCGTCGGGAAGGTCTGGCACCGATACAAATACATGGCAAAGGCGCTGACGCATACCTGGCAATGGCTGTACGCGTTGGAGACGATGAGTCTCCGGCGGCCTACCTGTTCGTCAGGGTCAGTCCGGGCGCCATCACCAAGGTGTTCAATGCATCTTTGCCCAGTGCGGGTATTTTTTCACTGGATCAGGCAAATGGCAGATTTGCCCGCAACAGAATCATCAATCTTGTCAATCAACCGACGTCCACCCAGCGGATAGAATATCTGCGGATTCCGGGTTCGATGTTGCGTATCGGTGTGCTACAGACTGCCAGGGTAAATATTGGCGGCGGCTTCATGCGGTCCTTGTTGTTTACCACTGGCCTGGTGTTGCTGGCACTGGGTCTGTTGTTAAAGTTTCGGCCCTATGTACCCAACCCGGAACCAGAAGAATTGCGGGAAGACCCGGTACAGATTGAGAAAAAAGAGAAACAGCCGAGGCCCGGTGACGCAGAACCCGGTGTTGTTATTGCTGAAGGCGAATCGAGAATACATGGTGGTATTGCTACCGGGGATGGCCTCGGTGAAATCAGTCTGCCGGATTTAGGATTTAACCTCGAACACCCGGCCACACACATTAAGAAAACCCTTCCGCCGGTTGAATTGGTGGCAAGTATTTTTAAGGCGTATGACATTCGCGGGATCATCGGTAAGACGCTGGACGCGGAGGTTGCACGACAGGTTGGCCAGGTCGTCGGCAGCCTGACACTGGAGGCGGAAGCGGGTCCGGTCATCGTCGCACGCGATGGCAGGGATTCCGGTGAGGATCTTATCCAGGGCATGGTCGAAGGTATTTCATCCACCGGCTGCGATGTGGTCGATATCGGCGCTGTACCCACCGGTGTGCTGTATTTCGCCGCTTACGAGCTGGGCAATGGCACCGGCGTGATGATCACCGGCAGCCACAACCCGCCGGACTACAACGGGTTTAAAATATTAATCGGCGGTGTCACCCAGGCCGGTGATCAAATCACCGGGATGTATGAGCGCATACAGAGCGGAAATTTCCGTGTCGGCAAGGGCAAAGTGAGCCACGAAGACATGCTGGACCAATACCGAGAAAAAATTTCCAGTGACATCCAGCTACAACGCCCGTTAAAGGTGGTTGCCGATTGCGGCAACGGCATTGGTGGTGTTTGTGCGGCCGACATTTTGCGCGACATAGGCGCCGAGGTCATCTCCTTGTTCGACGAAGTTGACGGCAGCTTCCCGAACCACCACCCGGACCCCAGTGAGCCGGAAAATCTTGTGGATTTAATCGAGTCGGTCAAGCTGATGGACGCGGATTTAGGCGTCGCGTTTGATGGCGATGCGGACCGGTTGGGTGTGGTGACACCCGATGGTGAGATCATTTACTCTGATCGCCTGATGATGTTGTTCGCCAGGGACGTTTTAAGCCGGGAACCCGGCGCGACCATCATTTATGACGTTAAGTGCACCGGTCACTTGCACCAGGTGATTGAAGAAGCGGGTGGAAACCCGATGATGTACAAAACCGGCCACTCGTTGATCAAGAACAAGATGAAAGAGGTCGATGCGCCGTTTGCCGGTGAGATGAGCGGGCATTTCTTTTTCAAGGAACGCTGGTACGGGTTTGACTGTGGCATCTACGCGGCGGCAAGATTGCTGGAGTTGCTTGCAGCCGATGAGCGTGATCCGCAGGAAGTGCTCAACTCACTGCCAAACAGTTTCTCCACCCCCGAGTTAAAGGTTGAGATGGAAGAAGGTGAGAACCATGCTTTTGTCGCAAAAATGCAGGAGAAAGCCAGGTTCGCCGATGCAAAAATCACCACGATAGACGGCCTGCGTGCAGATTTTGCTGATGGCTGGGGCCTGGTGCGTGCGTCCAATACCACGCCCATCCTGGTTCTTCGTTTTGACGGAGACACGGAAGAGGCACTGGAGCGCATCAAGGGTGCCTTCAAAACACAAATGCTGGCGATCGATAAAGATCTGAAATTACCCATCTGAAATTACCTCGCCGCGCGTCCATTCAGCTTCTGTTTACGCATTGGTGTTTAGTCTGGAGGCTGTTATTGATAGGTGTAATCGTGTACTTGCTGCACCTACAGCATCTATCGTATATGATGATGGTCAGTATTTGATAATTCGCTGTGTATCGGCGGAGTGTTAAGGAGTTTGTAATGAAGAAACATGTCTTGATGGTCGCGATCCTGGCCGGATTGCCCATATCAGCGGTTTTGGCCAACAACGAGATGGCCAGTGTAATCACCCATGGTGGTCGCCCGGTGCATTGCCTGTCACCGATTGCGGTCAATAAGATAGACGGCAGGCAGACAATTGTGCCAGCCCAGGGATTTAAAATTGAGCCGGGTATACACACACTAAATGGTCGCGCCATTCTGGATACAACATTTTGCAGGGTTGCCCGTGGTGGTAACCGCGGTGGATATGCACCGGACCTGGAGGTTAACTTTGAGGCGGGCAAGACCTATCACATTGGTTATGACCACAAGTCCGCCAATCGTGATGAATGGAAACTGGTGGTCTGGAAAGTCGAGTAGAGCGCCTTGAACCGGGAGAAATGAATATGAAAAAATCACTGTTGATATTAATCGCAGCTGCGCTGTTGCCGGCCCATGTTTTGGCAGGTAGCCAGGACAAGGCACAGATCATTACGCAGAATAATCGTGCGGCCCAGTGCATCTCCAGTGTGGTTATCGATGAAATCGATGGCAAATTAAGTAATGTATCCAAACAGGGGTTCAAACTGGAAGCAGGCACCCATTCCCTGAGTGGCAGAGCGCTGATTAATGTTGCCAATTGCCCGGCGGTGCGCGGCAGAAACTCGTATGTTGTGCCTGATCTTGAAGCAGATTTTGAGGCCGGAAAGACCTATTACGTGGGTTTGGACCACAGCTCAAAAAACAAGGAAGATTGGCGCCTGGTTATCTGGAAAACGGAATAAAACGTTTACCGGTTCAGTAAGCACATTCGCTGAATACAGGGTCAACCGACTCATTCCAACTGCCATGGTAGAGGGCCAGCTTTTTCTCCGCTGGCGTCAAACCTGTCTGTGCGTTTGAAAACAGGGGTTCCAGAAAACCGGTTTCATTTTCGCCCGACGCATTCAGTCGATTGCGTGCGGTCAGACCCGTTGATGACAATTCCAGTACTTCAAGTGCCAGCGACTGCAGTGTGCGATTGCGTATTGTCGCTTTCAGCCCCCGTTTAGGGGCGTCGATCCGCAGTTGCAGTCGCTCTTCCATGCTCCAGTCACCGACAAGATCCCAGGCTGCATCCAATACCGACTGGTCATATAACAAACCTGCCCAGAAAGCCGGCAATGCACATAACTTCCGCCAAGGTCCGCCATCGGCACCACGCATTTCCATGTATCGCTTCAGGCGAACTTCAGGGAACGCCGTGGTCAGGTGGTCTTCCCAGTCCTGAATTATTGGTTTTTCACCGGGCAAGGCCGGCAAAGTGCCATTCAGAAAGTCGCGGAAGGATTGACCGGACGCATCGAGGTATTCACCATTGCGATAGACAAAATACATCGGCACATCGAGCATGTAATCGACGTAACGCTCAAAACCCATCGATGAATCAAATACAAAAGGCAACATGCCGGTGCGATCCGGGTCGGTGTCTTCCCACACGTGTGATCGATAGCTGACAAAACCGCTGGGCTTGCCATCGACAAAAGGTGAGTTGGCGAACAGTGCTGTGGCGATCGGTTGCAGCGCCAGTGCGACCTGGAATTTTTTCACCATGTCCGTCTCGGAACTGAAATCCAGGTTGACCTGTACGGTACAGGTACGGCTCATCATATCCTGCCCGAGCTGGCCGCGTGTATCCATGTATTCGCGCATGATGCGGTAGCGACCCTTTGGCATCCACTGGGTATCTTTCCGCTCCCATTTGGGTTGAAAGCCCATACCAAGGAAGGCAATTCCAAGTGGAACCGCGATGGTTTTTACCTGGGCAAGGTGGGTATAAACTTCATTGCAGGTTTGGTGTACGTTATCCAGCAAAGCGCCGGAAAGCTCCAGCTGACCGCCGGGTTCCAGGGTGATCGATGCACCGGTGTCATCCAGCAGGGCGATAATCTTTCCCTGCTCTTCAATCGGCCGCCAGTCATACTGGCTGGCAAGGCCCGTCAACATCGCATGAATGCTACGTTTGCCTGCATAGGGTAGCGGGCGCATATCATTTATCGTATAGCCAAATTTTTCGTGTTCCGTACCCAGTTTCCACTCGGATTTGGGTTTGCAACCACTGGCAAGGTAATCGATCAGCTGCTGCCGGTTTTCAAGCGGGTTTTGGTTTGCTTCCAATTGAAACGCTCCCTGTTGGTTTTGGCTAGAATACAGCCTACAAACTAGAATACAGCCTACAAACTAGAATACAGGCTATAAACTTTACTAAACAACAACCCGATGAACAAGAAACCTTGACCCAGCCACGAACATTCTCGATGACAGTGCTGTGCCTGATGCTACTCGGCGCCTGTGGTGGTGATGATCAGGAGCGTTTACCGGGCAGCCTTGACCGTCACGCCAGTTCGGTTGAATTGCTACTCAATGAAGACGGCCGTCCGGATACCTCGGTGCTGGCAATCGAGCAGGTGTTGCATCGTGACAATGGCGCGGAGCCGGCTACCCTCGATCCGCACCTGGCCGAGGGCGCGCCTTCATCGCATATTTTGCGTGACCTGTTTGAGGGTCTGACCTCGGAGTCGCCACAGGGCCGCATTGTTCCCGGTGCGGCGATCCGCTGGAATATCAGTCGCGATGGTAAAACCTACACCTTCTATTTGCGTCGTGAAGCCCGCTGGTCGAATGGGGATCCTGTCATTGCGGATGATTTCGTCTATGGCCTGCGTCGCAGCGCCTCACCTGCAACCGCATCCAGCTCTGCACAGGGTTTGTTACCGATCGCCAATGCCGCCGAAGTGTTATCCGGTGAATTGCCAACCGACCAGCTGGGTGTAACTGCCATTAACGACTACATTTTGCAGATTGATCTGAAAGGACCGACCCCCTACTTTCTTCGAATACTGAACCTGGCTTCAACCTATCCGGTTCACCGCCCCAGCCTGGATGAACATGGCTCCGCGTTCTCCCGTCCGGGTAACCTGGTGTCCAACGGCGCGTATGTACTTAAAGACTGGAAACTTCGCTCACGTATCGAGCTTACCAGGAATGAGTATTACTGGGATGCGGACAATGTCGTGCTCGACAAAATTTTCTACTATCCGTTTGCCGACCAGTCAGCCGCCTCCAAGCAGTTCCGGGCAGGTGAACTGCACTGGACAGACGGCGTGCCGAGCAATCAGTTCAAGTGGTTGCAAAAACACTACCCCGGTGAGTTGGTGATCAGCCCATGGTCGGGCTCGTATTTTTTTGGCTATAACGTCTTACGTGAGCCGTTTATCCTGAACCCGGATCTCAGACTGGCACTGGCGCTGGCGCTTGACCGGGATTTGCTGACGGAAAAGGTTACCCAGTTTGGCGAACAACCCTCCTATAGCCTGGTACCCCCGGGCATCGGTGATTTTGTATCACCGTTGCCGGTGTGGGCAGAATGGAGCCAGGCAGAACGAAATGCCGAAGCCCGGCGTCTGTATAGCGGTGCCGGTTATTCGGAAGAACGGCCATTGCGGATTGAAATTCGCTACAACAGTGGCGGAAACAACAAGAAAATGGCCCTGGCGGCAGCGTCTTTGTGGAAGCAGGTGTTGGGTGTGCAGGCAACGCTGTTCAATGAAGAATTAAAGGTTTTCCTGCAAACGCGTGAACAAAAGGTACTGACCCAGGTGTTCCGTGCCGGCTGGATCAGTGACTACGCCGACCCCTTCAGTTTCCTGGAGTTGTTCCGCAGCGGACATGGCCGCAACGATTACGGCTATTCGAATGAGCTTTATGATTCGCTATTGGATGAAATCGCAGCTGAGAGAATTCCCGCCCGTCGCCGGCGTTTGATGTTTGAGGCCGAACGGGTGTTGCTGGCGGATTTACCTTTCATCCCGCTATACACCTATGTCACCAAACGTCTGGTCAATCCGCGGCTGAGGGGCTGGGAAAGCAATATAATGGATCATCACTATAGCAAGAACATGTTCTTGTTAAAATCTGCGGTCGAGCAACGACCAGCAGCCGAGGAAGCTCAACAATGACCCACGATTCAGGCATGCTGAAGCACACATTGCGGCGCTTGCTGGGTCTTGTGCCGACACTGGTGCTGACCGTCACCGTGGCATTTTTCATGATGAGAATGGCGCCAGGCGGGCCGTTTGATAGCGAAAAACGGGTACCGCCTGAAATCGAAGCCAATCTGAATGCAAAATACCACCTGGACGAACCCTTGTACCGCCAGTATTTCCGTTACATGGGCCAGATCGCCGTATTGGACCTGGGCCCATCGTTTCAATACAAGGACTTCAGCGTTAATGAATTGATCGCACAAAGCTATCCGATATCGTTAACCATCGGCTTCCTGGCCATGTTGCTGGCGTTCGTTATGGGTACGATGCTTGGGATTACAGCGGCGTTGAGACAAAACACGCGGGTGGACTACACCCTGATGGGTATCGGCATGCTGGGCATTTCTGTGCCAAATTTTGTCATTGCACCCATATTGATCCTGCTACTGGCAGTCTATGCGGGCTGGTTACCGGCAGGGGGCTGGGACTGGGGTCTGGCCCGTATGGTGTTACCCGTAGTGACGCTTTCGCTGCCGATTACAGCCTATATCGCGCGTCTGACTCGTGGCAGCATGATCGAGGTTTTACACAGTAATTTTATCCGCACCGCCCGCGCAAAGGGCTTGCCGGAGAGCGTTGTTATCTGGCGTCACGCGCTAAAGCCGGCGATGCTGCCGGTGATTTCGTTCATGGGCCCGGCGATCGCCGGATTGATCAGCGGCTCGGTCGTGATCGAGCGCATTTTTTCGATACCCGGTCTCGGCAGTTATTTTGTAAGCGGGGCGTTGAACCGTGATTACACGCTGGTGATGGGCGTGGTGATTTTCTACGGCGTACTGATCCTGGTGCTCAATTTTATCGTCGACCTGGTCTACGCCTGGCTAAACCCGAAGATTCGTTATGACCAAAGGTACTGACAACCCCATTATAGATCCCTTTGAAGCGGCGCTCAGTGTCCGTGCCGTCAAGGGTCGTTCGCCGTGGGAAGATGCGTGGTTTCGCCTGCGAAAAAACCGCGCAACGGTTTACAGCGCCTTCATCATGGGCTTCGTGATCCTGCTGGTTCTGTTTGGCCCAATGATCATTTCCTGGGAATCGGATTTTACCGACTGGGATTTCACCTCGTCGCCGCCGAGCTTCCAGAGCGGGCACTGGTTTGGCACGGATGCAGTCGGCAGGGACATCCTGGTGCGGACCCTGGAAGGCGGCCGTATCTCCTTGCTGGTCGGCCTGGTGGCGACCCTGGTCAGTTTGATTATCGGTGTCAGTTACGGTGCGATTGCCGGCTATTTCGGTGGTAGGGCAGACCGCATCATGATGCGCATTGTCGATATCATTTACGCCTTGCCCTTCCTGTTTTTCGTGATATTGCTGATGGTTGTTTTCGGCCGTCACATCATCTTCATCTTTATCGCCATCGGTGCGGTTAACTGGCTGGATATGGCGCGTATTGTGCGTGGCCAGACGCTGAGTATCAAAAACATGGAGTTTATCGAGGCCGCACGCGCCAGCGGAGTTACCCCATGGAACATCATCCGGCGGCATATCGTGCCGAACCTGGCGGGCGTGGTGATTGTTTATGTGACACTGACCATTCCACAGGTCATGCTGGTCGAGTCTTTCCTGAGTTTCATGGGGCTTGGTGTGCAGGAGCCGATGAGTTCCTGGGGTGCGCTGGTAGCCGATGGTGCCCAGGACATGGAGTCCGCACCCTGGACCCTGATCGTACCGGCCGTGTTTCTGACCGTGACCCTGTATTGCTTTAACTATATCGGTGATGGCTTGCGCGATGCGCTGGACCCGAAGGACCGGCCTTAGTTATCACATTGGAGGAACACTAGTGCCACTGCTTGAACTTAAAGATCTGAACGTCGATTTCGAAACCCATGAAGGCGATGTGCACGCCGTCACCGGGCTGAACCTGTCGATCGAGGCAGGTGAATCGCTGGCCATCGTCGGAGAATCGGGCTGTGGCAAAACCCAGTCGATGATGGCGGTAATGAATTTGCTCGCAGAGAACGGCAGATCCAGTGGCCAGGCCCTGTTCAAGGGTAAAGACCTGTTGCACATGGACGCGGCAGAACTGAATAAACGGCGTGGCAAGGAAATCGCCATGATTTTCCAGGATTCGATGACCGCCCTGAATCCCTACCTGAGGATAGAGAAACAAATGACCGAGGTGCTGATACAGCACCAGGGACTGGATAAGGCCGAGGCCCGCGCCCAGGCGATAGAAATGTTAAGGGCGGTACGGATTCCCGATCCTGAACTCAGGATTCGGCAGTATCCACATGAGTATTCCGGCGGGATGCGTCAACGCGTTCTGGTGGCCATGGGTCTGTTATGCCAACCGGACCTGTTGATCGCCGATGAGCCCACTGCGGCACTGGATGTCACGGTGCAGGCCCAGATCAGCCAGTTAATGACAGAGTTACGCGCTAAATCCAACACGGCGATCATCCTGATTACCCATGACCTTGGTGTGGTGGCCGGCATGTGTGACCGGGTGCTGGTCATGTATGCGGGCCAGGCGGTCGAATGCGGCAGCGTCGAGCAGATTTTCTATCAACCAAAACACCCATATACAAAAGGCCTGCTGGAATCTGTGCCGAGACTGGACAGACCCGGGGAAACAGAGCTGAAAGCCATACCCGGAAACCCGCCGAACCTGTTGTCCCTGCCCGAGGGTTGTCGTTTTCGCGAACGTTGTCCGCGGGCCCATGACGCCTGCTCTGAGGCCCCGCCGATGAGACTGGATGAGCAGGGTCATAGTTGGCGTTGTTACCTGGATACACTTCCAGCATGAACGACAGGGTGCTCAGGGTGCAGGACCTGGCGGTGCATTTCAAACTGCGCGAAGGGCTGTTTTTCAATACCAAAACATATAATTTAAAGGCGGTCGACGGCGTCAGTTTTGAGCTGAACGCCGGTGAAACGCTGGGAATCGTGGGTGAATCCGGTTGCGGTAAATCGACACTGGCGCGCGCCATCCTCGGCCTGATCAAACCCACTCGCGGACGCGTTCTGTGGCTGGGTGAGGATCTCGGCAAACTGGACAAGGAAGAATTGCGCAAGAAGCGCGAGGATTTGCAGATTGTATTTCAGGATCCACTGGCCGCACTCAACCCGAGAATGACCGTGCGCGACATCATAGCCGAGCCCTTGTGGACGTTTTATCCCAAGATTGCCCGCGTGCAAGTCGATGAGCGGGTGCGCGGCATGATGAAAATGGTCGGTTTGCTACCCGGCCACGTTAACCGCTATCCCCATGAATTTTCCGGCGGCCAGTGCCAGCGAATCGGCATTGCCCGCGCCCTGGTGTTAAACCCCAAGCTGGTTGTCTGCGATGAACCGGTCAGCGCGCTGGACGTTTCCATCCAGGCCCAGATCATTAACCTGCTTAAAGACCTGCAGAAGAAGTTGAATATTTCCCTGGTGTTTATCGCCCATGACCTGTCGGTGGTCAAACACATCAGTGATCGCGTGATGGTGATGTACCTTGGCCGGGCGATGGAAATATCCAGCAAGAAGGCCCTTTATCAAAAGCCATTGCACCCGTATACCAGTGCACTGATCAAGGCGGTGCCGGTGCCTGACCCAAAGATTGCCCGTGCCATGAGCGACACCGGTCTGACCGGTGATATGCCCTCGCCGCTTGATCCACCCTCCGGCTGTGTATTCCATGGACGCTGTCCGTATGCGGTTAAACGCTGCGAACTCGAAGTGCCGGCCTTGCGAAGAATGGAAAATGGCGATTGGGTGGCCTGTCATCGTGCGGAAGAACTGGATCTGA
>SMVA01154505.1_pt1 | contig 32682 bp, 32 predicted proteins | sample 2456451 | NCBI WGS metagenome assembly SMVA01 (sample SAMN11095933, study PRJNA526329) | marine sediment metagenome | biome: Marine sediment; feature: Surficial sediment; material: Deep marine sediment; isolation source: Hadal surficial sediment | place: Pacific Ocean | collected 2014-05 | depth... | reverse complement strand
TCAAGCATTATTCGCAGTTTACGAACGGCCTGACCCCGGTGACTGAGCCGATTCTTCTCGTCCGGCGGAAGCTCAGCCGACGTCCGCTCCGAATCTCCATCGAGAAACAGCGGGTCGTAGCCAAACCCGTTGGCGCCGCGCGGACCCATGCCGATGAACCCTTCCCAAGTGCCCTGTGCGATCAGCGGGCTCTGATCGTCGGCCGACGCCACGTAGACGACCACGGCTCGGAAGCGGGCACCGCGCCGGTCCGCCGGCACGCCGTCCAGCGCGCGGAGCAACTTCACGTTGTTCGCCTCATCGTCGCCGGCCTCGCCGGCGTAGCGGGCGGAATGCACGCCGGGCGCACCGCCGAGCGCATCGACGACCAGACCCGAATCGTCGGCAATGGCCGCCAGGCCCGATATGGCGGCCGCGTGCCGGGCCTTCAGTAATGCATTCTCCTCGAAGCTGGCCCCGGTCTCCTCGACCGGGTCGATAGACAGTTCGGATTGCGGTACGAGGATCACGAGATCGCCGAGCAGCGACCGAAATTCCCTGAGTTTGCCGGCGTTGCCGGTCGCCAGGACAACCCGTCGGGGCTCGCTCACCACGGGCTCGGGCTCACCGCCGGGGTTACCGCGCCGCGCGCCAGTTCTCGAGCGCCTCGTTCTGCACGCGCTGGATCGTCTGGATGCCGCCGGTGGCCAGATCCAGTAACGCATCGAGTTCGGAGCGACGGAATGGGTGGCCTTCGGCCGTACCCTGCACCTCGACAAAAGCGGTCGCGTCCTTCATGACGACGTTCATGTCCGTCTCGGCGACCGAATCCTCGGCGTAGTCCAGATCCAGCACCGGAACGCCGTCGTAGATGCCTACGGACACGGCGCCGATCTGCCCGTGCAGGGGGTTGGTCTCGAGGTTGCCTTCGGCGATACGCGCCTCGATCGCGATGGCCAGCGCCACATAGGCGCCGGAAATCGAGGCCGTGCGCGTCCCGCCGTCTGCCTGCAACACATCGCAGTCGAGCGTGATCGTTATCTCGCCGAGTGACTCGAGATCGACGATGGCACGCAGCGAACGTCCGATCAGCCGCTGGATTTCCAACGTACGGCCCGACTGCTTGCCGCGCGCAGCCTCGCGACTGACGCGTGTATGCGTCGAGCCCGGCAGCATGCCGTACTCGGCGGTAACCCAGCCCTGATTGCGGCCGCGCAGGAACCGCGGCACGCCGGTCTCGATGCTGGCCGTACACAGCACCCGTGTATCGCCGGATGCTACGAGCACGGATCCGGGCGCATGCCGGGTATAACCCGGCGTGAAACTGACGGCCCGCAACTCGTCAGCCGCTCGCCCACTCGGCCTTGGCCTGGTCATACGCTCAACCTTCCCAACGCAGCGCAACGGCCGACGTGTTATCGGCATGTTGTCCAATGGCCTTGACGGCACGCTCGCCGAGATCCCGCAAACCGTCAGCCAGCGCTCCGTTATGCCCGGTCAGCGCGGCGATTTCCGGATCCTCCAGCCCGGACCAGAAGCCGTCACTGCAGGCCAGCAGCAGATCGCCGGGCTCCAGTTTTTTCTGGTTCGTCACAGTCATGCCCGGCAGCGTTGCATCACCGCCGAGACAACACTCGACGAAGTTACGCATCGGATGATCGATGATCTCCTCCGCCGTGATCAGGCCTTCCTGCAAAAGCAATTCCACGTGGCTGTGATCGCGCGTACGTTCCTGGATCTGCCCGTCACGCAGCAAATAGATACGACTATCGCCAACGTGCGCCCAGTACGCAGCGCCGTCCTGAACGAGGCAGATCACGCAGGTCGCACGTGGGCGCGCCTCGACATTGAGTTCGACCCCGAGGCTCACTAAATTCTGGTGCGCGCTGCCGATCGCCAGGTGCAAAAAGCCCTGCGGATCGAAGATCGGCTGTGGCATTTTCTCGAACGCCTGTCCGATCGTCTGGCTCGCGACCTGTGCGGCCTTCGCCCCGTCAGCGTGGCCGCCCATGCCGTCGATCACCATCAACAGCACCGACTCGGACCCGTTGACGATCAGCACGCGATCCTGATTTTCCTCGCGGCCGCCAATGAGGCTCAGTTCTGCGGTTTCAAATTGCAAATTGAATCATCCGAGTATCGAACATGACCGCGGCGGTGCCGTTATCGCGGGATCGGACAGCCTCCGCGCGCCGTACCGCATGCGAGTGTATGCTCCCGGGATGGCCCGTGCATCTGGTTTTTTTCATATCGTCCATCCGCCCCTAAACCGAAAACCCCGGGATTGGCAACACAGGGTACGGAGGACAAGCCATTGCATCATACACTGCACGCGCGCGATGCCTGACCCATCATCGAGACCGACGACGACCCCTGTATCCATCCAGGCATCCCCCCACTGAATCGCGACGAACGAACCCGGCGACTCCCCGACATGGCACAACTCAACAGCATGACCGGCTTCGGCCGTATCGAGATACAGATCCCCGACGCGAGCCTCGAGGTCGAAATCCGCTCGGTCAACCATCGTTACCTCGATCTTCAATTCCGGCTGCCCGAGGGGTTCCGCGGCCTGGAGCCGGATCTGCGCCAGGTCGTCACGGTCGGCATCAAGCGCGGCAAGGTCGATGCGACGATCACCTTGTCGCATCGGGAAGTCGGCGGACCCGCGACGCAGCTGAACATGGAACGTGCGGCGGAGGTCATAGACCAGCTGCAGACGATCGCCAAACAGCTCGACAACGCGGCCCCGATCAGCCCGGTCGCCGTCATGCGCTCACCGGGGGTGATCGTGGAGCATGCCATCGACCCGAGCGCATACTTCGACGCCGTCCAGCAGGCGTTGCAGAGTGCCGTCGATCAGCTTGGCGAGAGCCGCGCGAAGGAGGGCGACAAACTGGCGCGGATGATCGAGGAACGCTGTGCCGAGATTCTCGAGATCGTCACCGCCGTCAAGAAACGGCTGCCGACAGTCCTCGCCGACATCCGCACCAGGCTCCAGCAACGCGTGGATTCGCTCGTAGCCCAGGTCGACCAGGACCGCCTCGAGCAGGAACTCGCGATCATCGCGCAAAAGCTCGACGTCAGCGAAGAGCTCGACCGCCTGCAGGCCCACGTTGCCGAAGTACGCACGACCTTCGACACGGGCCAGCCGGTCGGTCGCCGGCTCGACTTCCTGATGCAGGAGCTGAACCGCGAGGCCAATACGCTGGGCTCGAAGTCGGCCGATACCCAGACGACGCAGGCGGCGGTCGATCTGAAGGTGCTTATCGAACAGATGCGCGAGCAGGTTCAGAATGTCGAGTAGCAGCGCAGACGGACGAGGCAAACTCTTCGTCTTCTCCGCACCCTCCGGCGCCGGCAAAACCACACTCGTGCGCAGGGTCATGGCCGAGCGACCCGAACTTCAGTTTTCGATTTCCTACACGACTCGTCCAAAGCGCGAAGGCGAGAGCGATGCAACGGACTACCACTTCGTCGATCGCATTCAATTCGAACGACTGCGCGATGCCGGCAAGTTTCTGGAATACGCGAACGTGTTCGGCAACTACTACGGCACCCGCCACGCGGATGTCGATGAACTTCGTGACGCCGGCCACGACGTCCTCCTCGAGATCGACTGGCAGGGCGCCCGGCAGGTCCGCGACAACGAGCCCGACTGCTGCACCATCTTCATCCTGCCGCCGAACCTGGCCGAACTCGAACGCCGCCTGCGCGACCGAAAGACCGATTCCGAAGACGTCATCGCCCGGCGTCTCGGCGAAGCCGTCGACGACATGTCCCACTGGGCCGACTTCGATCACGTTGTCATCAACGACGACCTCGACCAGGCGAGCGACGAGCTCCTCGCCATCATGTCCGACAAATCCGCGAGCACGGCCACCGACGATCCCGACGTGCAGGCGCGCATCGAGACGCTTCTGACCGGCTGAACTGCCCGAACGTCACGTCGCTCATCCCAGCCGACCGACGGGACCGGGGTGCGGGATGTGATCATCGGGCGTCCCGCCACGTTCAACCGATTGATCTCACACCCACTTCCCGGTACTCTGCACGGCCCCGTCCAACACAGTGGATACCCTCCGTGGCAAGAATTACCGTAGAAGACTGTCTGGAACACGTCGATAACCTGTTCGACCTCGTCATGATCGCATCGAAACGCGCGCGCAAGCTCGCGAACGGCGCAGAACCGCTGGTCGAATGGGAGAATGACAAGGTGACGGTTGTTGCGCTGCGGGAGATCGCCGCAGGCCTGATCAACCAGGACATCCTGGATGAGATCGAGCAGCCGGAAGAGGATCTGCTCAGCAGCGAAGAGGCAGAGCGCCTGCTCGCCGAAGCACCGCTTCCCCCGCCGCACCACGATCCTCGAGGCCGGATGCTCTGATCGTTCGTCCCTGAAGCCCCGGCCATGCCGCTCCGGCGGCCGCAAGCCGGGCAGAAAATCAACGAAAACAAGGGCCAGCAACCGCTGGCCCTTGTCGTTACTGCGGTAGAATCAACGCGTGGACTACGCCGCGACAATCCTGAGCCATCTGCCGCAAACCCGCCGTGGCACGGGTTTCAAGACGCTGTTGTCCAAGCTCACGTATCTGCCGCCCTCCCAGCTCGACGTCATCGTCGAGGCGTACGAATTCGGCTCGCTCGCCCACGAGGGCCAGCGGCGCTACTCCGGGGAGCTCTATATCACGCATCCGGTCGCCGTCGCCGGCATCCTGGCGGATCTGCACCTGGACTACCAGAGCATCGCGGCCGCCATCATGCACGACGTCCTCGAAGACACCCCGATGGCCAAGGAGCAGATCGAGGAGAAGTTCGGCCACGAGATCGCGGCCATCGTCGACGGCGTCAGCAAACTCGATCAGCTCAGCTTCAACAGCCGCGCCGAGGCCCAGGTCGAGAGCTTCCGCAAGATGATGCTCGCGATGGTCGAGGACATTCGCGTCATCCTGCTGAAACTGGCCGACCGGCTGCACAACATGCAAACGCTCGATGCGCTGCCGCTCGACAAGCAGCGACGTATCGCACGCGAAACCCTCGAGATCTACGCGCCGATCGCGAACCGGCTCGGCGTCTACTCGCTGAAAACCGAACTGGAGGATTACGGCTTTCGTTTCGGCCACCCGTATCGTTATCGCGTACTCGACAAAGCCGTACGTCGCGCACAGGGTAATCAACGCCAGATATTGCGGAAGATTTCCGAGCGCCTGAAACGCGCACTTGGCAAGGCCGGTATCGATGGCACCGTGACCGGCCGACAGAAGCACCTGTACAGCATCTACCGGAAAATGCTCGAGAAGCACCGGTCACTTAGCGAGATCGCCGATGTCTTCGGGTTCCGCCTGATCATGCCGACGGCCGACGACTGCTATCGCGCACTCGGCATTGTGCATCAGTTGTATAAACCGATGCCTGGGCGCTTCAAGGATTTCATCGCGATCCCGCGCGTCAATGGCTACGAATCGCTGCACACGACACTGCTCGGCCCGAACGGCATCCCGATCGAGGTGCAGATTCGCACGGAAGAGATGAACAAGGTCGCCGAGAGCGGCATCGCGGCGCACTGGCAATACAAGGCGACGGACAAGGAAGTCATACCACCGCAAGTCCGGGCGCGCGAGTGGCTCGCCAGCATCAACGAGATGCAGTCCGCCGCGAACTCGGAGGAGTTCATGGAACACGTCAAGGTCGACCTGTTCCCGGACAACGTCTATGTTTTTACGCCCAAGGGCGACATCTTGCGGCTGCCGCGTGGCGCAACGTGCATCGACTTCGCGTACGCGGTACACACCGACGTCGGCAACCGCTGTGTCGCTGCGAAGATCGACCGTCGTCTCGTACCGCTGCGTACGTTGATCAAGAATGGTCAGACGGTCGAGATCATCACCGCGAAGACGGCGCACCCGGATCCCCGCTGGGGCAGTTTCGTCGCCACCGCGAAAGCGCGCTACAGCATTCGTCAATACCTGAAAACGCTGCAGGCCGGAGCGGCTCGTGATCTGGGGCGGCGCCTGCTGAACCAGTCGCTGCGCGACGCCGGCTCCTCGCTGCGGAAGGTCAGCCGGGCACGCATGACTGCGGCACTCGGCGAGCTTGGCCTGGCCAATACGACGGAACTGTTCGAACAGCTCGGCCTCGGCGAGCGGCTCGCGCCGCTCGTCACGAAGGTGCTGATGCAAGACGCGAGCGCGCGCGTCGATGAGGGCAGCCAACCTACGCCGATCGTCATCGCTGGCACCGAGAGTCTCGTCGTCAGCTACGCACGATGCTGTCACCCGATTCCGGGCGACGCGGTCATGGGTTACCTGAGTGCGGGGCGGGGCGTCGTCGTGCACCGGAATGTCTGCGGCAACCTCAGCGAATTCCGCAAGCAGCCCGAAAAATGGGTCTCGGTGAACTGGGAGCAGGATATCGAACGCGAGTTCTCGGTCGAGATCCTGGTCGAGGTCATCAACCGTCCCGGCGTGCTGGCCGAGCTCGCAGCCCGCATCGCCGACATCGAATCAAACATCGAACAGGTCTCAGTCGATGAACGGCTCGAAGACTTCGCCGAGTTGCGCTTCCTGATACTCGTCCGCGATCGCGTCCATCTCGCCAAAGTCATTCGGCGCATCCGTTCGATGCCGGTCGTCCAGAAAATTTCGCGCACCTGCGCCTGATACCGGCAACCAACCAGGGGTTTGCAGTGGAAAGAATCGCCATCCATACCAATGCCGCACCATCCGCCATCGGCACGTACTCGCAGGCCATCCGCGTGGGCAACACCGTCTACGTTTCGGGCCAGATTCCGCTGGACCCGGCAACCGGCGAACTCGTCGACGGCGACATCACCGCACAGATCACCCAGGTCTTCGACAACCTGAAAGCCGTTGCGGAGGGCGCCGGCCTGTCGCTGAATCACGCCGTCAAGATCACGGTCTTCCTGACCGACCTCAGTCACTTCGCCAAGGTGAACGAGATCATGGCGAACTATTTCGAGCTGCCATACCCGGCCCGCGCGGCACTCGGCGTCGCGGCACTGCCGAAGGGCGCCGAGGTCGAGGCGGACGCAATACTCGCGGCCTGAACGGCCGGCCAGCCAGATTTCGTGAACCCGACCGCACCGGCAAAGCCCGCCGCATCCGACTCGTTGACGAGCCTGCGCGGCGTCGGACCGGCGCTCGCCGGGCGCCTCGCGCGCCTCAACATCGAACGCCCGGCAGACCTGCTGTTCCTGCTGCCGCAACGCTACGAAGACCGCACCCGGCTGACGCCACTCGGCAGCTTGCTGCCCGGCCTGCGCACCGTTGTCGAAGGCGAGATCGCGTTGACCGAGGTCGTGTACCGGCGGCGGCGCACATTGCTCGTGCGCCTGACCGACGGTACGGGCCAGCTCACACTGCGCTTCTTCTATTTCTCGCGTGCCCAGCAACACTCGCTGGCACGGGGCGCACGCCTGCGTTGTTACGGGGAAGCGCGCAAGGGGTCCGGCGGCATCGAGATGATTCACCCGGAGTACAAACTGCTGAGCGAAGACGCCGACGCAGCACTCGACGATGAACTGACGCCAATCTACCCGACGACCGAGGGCCTGCAACAATTCCGGCTCCGCGGGCTCGTCAACCAGGCGATCGACCACTACCTGCCGGACGTCCGGGACTGGCTGCCGGCGGAGCTCATCGCCGCGCTCGGTTTGCCGTCGCTCGACGACGCGATTCGCTACCTGCATCGCCCGCCGCCGGACGCCGACCTCGGCGCCCTGGCCGCCGGCACCGATCCCAATCAGCGGCGCCTCGCGCTCGAAGAGATGCTCGCGCACCATCTGAGCCTGCGCCAGGTGCGCGAGCGCAATCGTATGGAACCGGGAATCGCGCTGCCTCCGACCGGCGACCTGCGCGCACGGTTCATGGACAAGCTCGGCTTTACGCTGACGGGTGATCAGCAGGCCACGCTGAATGATGTCGAGACCGATATGGCAGGCTCCCACCCGATGATGCGGCTCATACAGGGTGACGTCGGATGCGGCAAGACGGTCATCGCCGCCGCGGCCGCACTGGCCGCCGTCGCGAACGGCTACCAGGTTGCAATCATGGCGCCGACCGAGTTGCTGTCCGAGCAGCATCGCGACAATTTCGCAAAGTGGTTTACGCCCCTCGGCGTGAACGTCGCATGGTTATCCGGCAGTCTGAAGAAGAAGGCGCGCGAGCAAGCCTATGCCGCTATAGCGTGCGGCGACGCCGACATCATCATCGGCACCCACGCCTTGTTCCAGGCGGGCGTCGAGTATCGGAAGCTGGCACTCGTCATCGTCGACGAACAACATCGCTTCGGCGTCCATCAACGTTTGAAGCTCATGGAGAAAGGGCGCGGCGTCGATTTCACGCCGCATCAACTGGTCATGACCGCAACACCGATTCCGCGCACGCTCGCAATGACACTGTATGCGGATCTCGACACGTCGATCATCCGCGAGCTGCCGCCCGGGCGGCAGCCGATCCAGACCGTAGCACTACCGGCGGAGCGTCGTGCCGAGGTCATCGCGCGGGTGCGCGACGCCTGTCTCGACGGCCAGCGCGCCTATTGGGTCTGTCCGCTGGTTGTCGATTCGGATCTGATCCAGTCGCAGGCCGCCGAGTCGACACACGCAATGCTGAAAGAAACACTGCCGGACGTGACGATAGGCCTCATTCACGGGCGCATGAACACCGCGGAAAAAGAGCAGACGATGCAGGCATTCGCCGCCGGCCGCACCCAGGTACTCGTCGCGACCACCGTTATCGAAGTGGGCGTCGACGTTCCGACCGCGACGCTGATGATCATCGAAAATTCCGAACGCATGGGTCTGTCGCAACTGCACCAGTTACGCGGACGCGTCGGTCGGGGACACGACGCCAGCAGTTGCGTGCTGCTGTACAAGAGCCCGTTGTCGGCGATCGCGAAGAAGCGGCTGAACGTATTGCGCAGCACGACCGACGGCTTCGAGGTTGCGCAGCAGGATCTCGAGCTGCGCGGGCCGGGCGAGGTACTCGGCACGCGCCAGACCGGCCTGATGCAGTTGCGCGTCGCCGACCTGATTCGCGACGCCGACCTCGCGCCCGACGTGCACCGGATCGCGAAACACCTGCTGGCCGAGGCGCCGGCAGCCGTCGAGGCGATCATTCAGCGATGGGTCGGGGCGGGCAGTCGGTACGGGAACGTCTGATCGCAAGGCCCTCAGCTGCTAGACTCCCCGCAATCATGCAGATCACGCTCGCGAATCTCGCCAACGACCTCGAGGGGCTGATGGCCGGGAGAATTACCGGAGACAAATTGCGCGCGAAGTATCCCGCCGAGGCGATGGGCGAACGCGGCCCGATCATCTGGCAGGCCCTCGAACGTTTCATCGGCGACGGGAGCCGGCGCGCGAAAGATGCAAGTTACGCCCACATGCAGTTGTCACAGATGCGCACGCTGATCCACTTGCTCGGGAATGACGGAACGACCGAAGCGTTTGCGGAAGTTACGTTTCAAGACAACAGTTGAAGCAGGATTACGACCGAACCACCCACTCATCGAGCATGACGACACCCCCGCGAGCAACACCGCCCTCGATGGCCGACGAATTGCTGAGCCAGTTGCGCCAGTATGCGCAGCTCATGCGCCTGCACAAGCCGATCGGCATCTGGCTGCTGATGTGGCCTACGTTGTGGGCCCTGTGGATCGCGGGCGACGGACATCCGAGGGCCCAGGTCTTCATCGTGTTCGTCCTCGGCGTCATCATCATGCGCTCGGCGGGCTGCGTCATTAATGACTTCGCGGATCGCAAGATTGACGGTCAGGTCAGGCGCACGCAGGACCGGCCCCTGGCGACCGGCGCCGTGACGCCGGTCGAGGCGTTGATACTGTTCGTCGCGCTTGGCCTGATCGCGATCGCACTCGTGCTGACACTCGACCCGCTGACACAATCGCTGGCAATCGTCGGCGCCATCCTGACGGTCATCTACCCGTTCGCGAAGCGCTTCCTGGCGGCCCCGCAACTGGTACTCGGCGCCGCGTTCGGCTGGGGCATACCGATGGCCTTCGCCGCGCAAACGGGCGAGATACCGCGGTTGGCCTGGCTGATGTGGTTGACGGTCGTCGTCTGGGCGGTCATCTACGACACGATGTACGCGATGGCGGATCGGGAAGACGATCTGAAGCTCGGCATCAAATCGACCGCGATACTGTTCGCCACCGCCGACGTGTTCATCGTGACGCTATTGCAGGTCGTCTTCCTGCTCGGCCTGCTACTGACCGGCTCGACGGCACAGCTGGGCACCTGGTACATGGCGTCGATCGGAGTGGTCGCCGTCATACTCGCTTACCAATACACGCTGATTCGCAACCGCAATCCGGAGCGATGCTTCCAGGCGTTCCTGAACAATCATTACGTCGGCGCCGTCATCTTTTGCGGCATCCTGCTCGACTATACGTTCCGGGTCATCCCACCGGAGTGAATCAACGCGCGCGACTCACGGTGCGCGCGACGGACCAGGCCTGCACGCTGGCCGCGCCCGCCTCGCGCAGGCTTTCGGCCAACGCCTCCACCGTGCTGCCGGTCGTCAGCACATCATCGACGATCGCAATATGCTGCCCCGATAAACCGGCGGTGACGCGAAACGCACCGCGCAGATTACGGCGACGCGCGGCACCGGTCAGCGCAGTCTGCTCGACCGTGTCACGCACCCGGGCACAACCGGATGTCCAGATCGGGATGCGCAGGCAGCGAGAAACGGGATACGCGATTTCCAGTGCCTGGTTGAAGCCACGGGTCGCCAGCCGATGCGGATGCAGCGGCACCGGCACGATGCAGTCGGGCGCCGTCAACGCGCCCAGGTTGCGCAGCCTGCGCAGGTGCATACCCAGTGATTCGCCAAGTACGCCGGCGTACTCCGTGCGCGCCTGAAACTTGGCCTGGGTCACCAGCCGATCGACCGGATATTCGTAGACCAGCGCGGACCAGGCCCGGTCGACGGCCGTCCACGCGATCGTGCAGCGGGTACAGACCCCCGGGGCACTGGCCGGAACCTCGACCAAGGGTGCACCGCAGCGCGAGCAGGGCTCCTGGATCCATGGCAGGTCGGCCCGGCAGCCGGCGCACAGGTTCCAGCGGCCGCTGGCCTGACCGCACAGGACACAGCACCGCGGGAACAATGCGGCCAGGACGCCGTTAACTTCGGAATGCATGCCAGGTTGACAGGAAAATACGCGATCTCGATACTCACCCCATATAGCCGCCTCGCAACGCGCGGCTCAACCGGCTCAAGTGACTCGTTTATATAGATTTATGTCTTCCGTCATACCCTTGCAGAACCCGGAAATCCGCACCGACTGGACGCGCGCACAAGTCGCGGACCTGTTCGCGCTCCCGTTCAATGACCTGCTGTTCCAGGCCCAGACCGTACATCGGCGCCACTTCGATCCGAACGAGGTGCAGATCAGTACCCTGCTCAGCATCAAGACCGGCGGCTGCCCGGAGGACTGCGCGTATTGCCCGCAGAGCGTGCGCTATGACACCGGCGTCGAGAATGAGGCGCTGATGCCGCTCAGCGCAGTCGTCGAGGCGGCCAGGAATGCCAAGGCCAACGGCGCAACCCGCTTCTGCATGGGCGCGGCTTACCGCAACCCCAAGCCCAGGCAACTGGCCGAGATCGCAAAGATGGTCACAGCCGTGCATGAGCTCGGCATGGAGACCTGCGCAACGCTCGGCATGCTCGAGCCCGAGCAAGCCGTCGAGCTGAAAGACGCGGGCCTCGACTACTACAACCACAATCTCGATACGTCCGAATCTTTTTACCCGGAGATCATCTCGACACGCACCTACGACGATCGACTGCACACGTTGCAGGCAGTGCGCGACGCCGGGCTCAGAGTTTGCTGTGGCGGAATCGTCGGCATGGGCGAGGACGAGGCCGACCGGGTCGACATGCTGCACACCCTGGCGACGCTGCCGGAGCACCCGGGCAGCGTGCCGATCAACCAACTCGTCCAGGTCGCCGGCACCCCGCTCGACGCCGAGACGCTCGAGATCGACCCACTGGACTTCGTGCGCGTCATCGCCGTAGCCCGAATCCTCATGCCGGCCGCACACGTCCGGCTGTCCGCCGGCCGCAGCGACATGACCGACGAGATGCAAGCCCTGTGTTTCTTCGCCGGCGCCAACTCGATTTTCTACGGCGATAAACTGTTGACGACACCGAATCCTGCGGCGAACGCAGACATGGAGTTGCTGGGTAGACTAGGGATGCGTCCGGAAAAAGGCACCGGGTTTATTTCCCCCCCCGACACGCGAGTGGATATCCAGAACAGCGGAGGGGAAAAATAAACCCGGTACCTTTTTCTTCCTCCCCCGATGCTTGACCAAACACTCATCCACCGTGGTTTCAAACGCGCCGCGCCCCGGTTCGACGAACACGACTTCCTGCACCGAGAGATCCGCGAGCGACTGCTGGATCGTCTGGACGCGATCCGGATCGAGCCCGCCCGGATCCTCGACCTCGGCGCCGGCACCGGCGGGGCCGGGCCCGGACTCGCCGCGCGCTTCCCGGACGCCGACGTATTCGCTATCGACCTGACGCACGCGATGCTCAAAGCGAGCGTCGTATCGAACACCCCGCGCCGATCCCGCATCTGCGCGGACGCGGCCCGACTGCCGTTGCCGAACGCATCCATCGATATCATCTTCTCGAACCTGATGCTCCATCACTGCCCGGACCCGGATGCGGTACTGGCGGAGGCGCGCCGGATTCTGATACATCCCGGCTTGTTCATTTTCACCACCTTCGGGCCGAACACGCTGATCGAGCTCGGCCGCGCCTGGGCGACGGCTGATCGACATTCGCACATCTCGCCATTTGCCGACATGCACAACGTCGGCGACGCCCTCGTTCGCTCAGGTTTCACCGAACCGGTCATCGACAGTCAGATCCTGACCATTACCTACGAAAATCTCGACCGGATGATTGCGGACCTGCGGCACGCCGGAACCTGCAACGCGACCGAGCATCGGAATCGCGGCCTGACCGGGCGCCACGCCGGCGAGCGGCTGCGAGCGGCCTACGCGGCGCTCGCCGACGCGGACGCGAAACTGCCCGTCACGATCGAGGTCATCTTCGGGATCGCGTGGGCGGGTGAATCCGGGCCGCCCCGCCCCCCCGGAGCCGACTTCGAGTTCCCGGTCGACGCGCTCGTTCGCACGCGGACTCACAACAGGAACTAAGGCGCCCCGAAGTTCCAACCGGAAGTTAACCCGGCGATCAGTCGGCGCAATAAATCGGCAAATAGCTGCTGGTTTTTCCTTGCCCTCTCTGCCGACCCGTCGGCGCCCGCTCTGATTGCATGGCGAAACCCCTTCAAGTAACATTCGCGCACCCACGAGTACGGGTACTACAGGGAGGCAGCGAAGAACAACTCCGGCAGGAACCTTCAATTGGTTTTTTTTGAGTTAGTTCCCAACCACTCTCTGACCGCCCGGTCAGCGGTCCTCTTTTATCTGTCGATTGTTGCAATGCCGCTAGTGATTGCGAGTGCATTCACGATAGCCGGCTTCTGGCCGATCCTGCCGTTCGCCGGACTCGAGGTGGCACTGCTGGGCTGCGCGCTGTACTGGAGTATGCGAAAAACAAGGGTTCGCGAGTTCGTCCGGGTAGACGAGCGGTGCGTCCTGATCCGCAAACATGAGGCGGGACGGGACGTGGAACTGGAATTCTCGCGATACTGGACTCAGGTAAGACTCGTTCGGCCCAAAGCGACGCTACGGCCGAGCCGACTCTTGCTGAAATCCAAGGGCCGCAGCGTTGAAATCGGCTCTTTTCTGACGAATGACGAGCGAGACGGCCTGAAGCACCGACTCTCGGAAGTGATCGAGTCCGATCGTTAAGCGGCCACAAGCCGTTCAGAGTGGCTCACTCGGTTCGGATTATCCGTATGCCTTCGATTCGTCGTTTAATTTATTCTTACAAGTGGGTAAAGGCCCCCGGGCCGGAGCAATTCAATGATCAGATTCCTGATGCCCGTAGTCGCCTCGCTACTGGCGGTATCGACCGCGCATGCCGACTGGGCGTTGAACATGCCCGTCGGCGTAACCGACCTCAGCAAAGAGACTTACGACCTGCACATGCTGGTGCTCGGCGTCTGCACGCTCGCGGGGGCGGCGACGTTCGCCGTGATGATCTATTCGCTGGTCAACTTTCGCAAGTCGCAAGGCGCAGAACCAGCCACATGGTCGCATGACACCAAGACAGAAATTATCTGGACGACGATCCCGGCGCTGATCCTGATCGCATTGGCCGTGCCCGTCGCACAGACCCTCGTCAAGATCGAAGATACCCGCAACACCGAGATGACCATCATGATCACCGGGTATCAGTGGATGTGGCACTACGAATACATCGGCGCGGACTACGGCTTTTACAGCAGCCTCGCGTGGTCGAGTAACGAGGCGCGTCGCCTCGGCGGCGACATCGATGTCTATGAGGTCGAGAATTACCTGCTCGATGTCGATCGCCACCTCGTCGTGCCGGCCGACACCAAGATTCGTTACCTGATCACGTCGAACGATGTCCTGCATGCCTGGTGGGTACCGGAGATTGCGATCAAGAAAGACGCAATCCCGGGCTACGTGAACGAGGGCTGGTTCAAGGTCAACGAGCCGGGCATCTACCGCGGCCAGTGCGCGGAACTGTGCGGCAAGGATCACGGCTTCATGCCGATCGTCCTCGAAGTATTGCCCAAGGACGAATTCGTCGCGTGGATATCGGAGCGCAGTGGCGGCAAAGTCGCCGCGACGTCCGACCCGATGACCCCCGACACGGCCGGCTGAACCGGGAATCGACGCCAGGCTTCCCACACATTTGAACTCACCATTGGAGCAGCACGCATGAGCGCCACTGCGACTCACGATCATTACGACGATCACGGCCCGGAGAAGGGCTGGCGACGCTGGGTATACTCGACGAACCACAAGGACATCGGCACGATGTACCTGATATTCGCGCTCGTCATGCTGTTCGTCGGCGGCGCGATGAGCTTCGTCATCCGCGCGGAGCTGTTCCAGCCGGGACTGCAATTCGTGAACCCGGACTTCTTCAACCAGATGGTCACGCTGCACGCGCTGATCATGGTCTTCGGCATGATCATGCCGGCGTTCGCGGGGTTTGCGAACTGGATGATCCCGCTGATGATCGGCGCGCCGGACATGGCGCTGCCCCGCATGAACAACTGGTCGTTCTGGCTGCTGCCGTTCGCCGGCGTCATGCTGCTGTCGACGCTGTTTATGGACGGCGGCGCGCCCGCCTCGGGCTGGACGCTGTATCCGCCGCTGTCCCTGCAGACCGGCAACGGCTTCCCGTTCGCGATGTTCTCGATTCACCTGCTCGGCCTCTCGTCGATCATGGCCTCGATTAATATCATCGTGACGATCCTGAACCTGCGCGCCCCCGGCATGACGCTGATGCAGATGCCGATGTTCGTCTGGACCTGGCTGATCACCGCGTACCTGCTGATCGCCGTCATGCCCGTCCTGGCCGGCGGCATCACGATGCTGATCACCGACCAGTTCTTCGGTACGACGTTCTTCAACGCGGCCGGCGGTGGCGACCCGGTGCTGTTCCAGCACATTTTCTGGTTTTTCGGTCATCCGGAGGTCTACATCATCATCCTGCCGGCGTTCGGTATCGTCTCGCACGTGATCCCGGCATTCTCACGCAAGCCCCTGTTCGGGCACGACGCGATGGTCTACGCCGTCGCCGGTATCGCATTCCTGTCGTTCATCGTCTGGGCGCACCACATGTTCACCGTCGGCATGCCGCTCGCGGGCCAGCTGTTCTTCATGATGTCGACGACGCTGATCGCGATCCCGACGGCGGTCAAGGTCTTCAACTGGACGGCGACGATGTGGCAGGGCTCGATATCGTTCGAGACGCCGATGCTGTTCGCCGTCGCGTTCCTGTTCCTGTTCACGATCGGCGGGTTCTCGGGCCTGATGCTCGCGATCGTGCCGGCTGACTTCCAGTATCACGACTCGTACTTCGTCGTCGCTCATTTCCACTACGTGCTCGTCCCCGGCGCGCTGTTCGGGGCGATCTGCGGCGCCTACTACTGGCTGCCGAAATGGACGGGGCACATGTACGACGAGAAGCTCGGGCAGATACACTTCTGGATGTCTGCGATCTTCGTCAACCTGACCTTCTTCCCGCAGCACTTCCTCGGGCTGGCCGGTATGCCGCGGCGAATTCCGGACTACTCGACGCAGTTCGCGGACTTCAACATGATCTCGAGCATCGGCGCGTTCGGTTTCGGGCTGTCGCAACTGCTGTTCGTCTACATCATCATCAAGTGCGTGCGCGGCGGCGATGAGGCCACGGCGGAGGTCTGGGACAACCCGCCGGGGCTGGAGTGGACCGTGCCCTCGCCGGCACCGCACCATACCTTCGATGAGCCGCCGTTCATCCAATGAGCGCGACGGAGCTGAACATGGGCAGCGACAGCGACCAGGCGCGCACCGACGCGAGGAAGGCAGCCAGGCGGACGGCGATGATCCTCGGCGTGGTGGCAATCGCCTGGTATTTCGGCTTCATGGCAATGCGACTACTGTAGGACGAACGCGGTGAACCAAGAACGCACAACAGACACCAAGTTACTGGTTGGAAAACTCGTGATCCTGGCTGCAGCGATGTTCGGCTTCGGTTTCCTGATGGTGCCGCTATACGATGTGTTCTGCGCCATCACCGGTATCGGCGGAAAGGTCGACACGACCCGGGCTGCCGTCGTCGAGCCACAGCGGCCGGACGTCTCCCGCACGATCACGATCGAATTCGTCACGGCTGTCAACGAATACGCGCCGTGGGAATTCCGCCCGGCCGTCCACTCGATGGAAGTCCATCCGGGCGAGTTCTACGAGACGACGTTCTACGCGCGCAACCTTACGCCGCGCCACATCGTCGGCCAGGCTGTACCCAGCATCGCGCCCGGAGCTGTCGCCAGGTATCTGAAGAAAACCGAGTGTTTCTGCTTCACGTCGCAGGAATTCGAAGCCGGCGAAGCGAAAGACATGCCCGTCCGCTTCATCGTGGACACCGACATTCCCGCGCACGTCGATCGCCTGACGCTCGCTTACACTTTTTTTATTGTCGATCCGGTTGCGTCGTCATCCGACACGACCGGTATCTAGTTACAGGACCAGCCAGATGGCGCATGCACCAATCAAGTATTACGTCCCACACGGCACCAAGTGGCCGATCATCGGGTCGATCGGGCTGTTCATACTGTTCCAGGGCGTTTCCAATTGGCTGAATGGCGGCAATGGCGCATGGATGGCATGGGTGGGTGTCGTCATCGTGCTCATCATGATTTTCCTGTGGTTCGGGCAGGTCATCAGGGAGAGCGAATCCGGCGAGTACTACAACGCCGACGTCGACACTTCCTTCCGCATGGGCATGGGCTGGTTCATCTTTTCCGAAGTCATGTTCTTCGCCGTGTTCTTCGGCGCACTGTGGTACATGCGTAATCTCGCGCTGCCGTGGCTCGGCGGGGAGGGCAACAGCTTCTTCACGCAGCAACTGGTTTGGCCCGAATTCGAGGATCAATGGCCGTCGAACGGCCCCGCTAACGTCGGCGGAGACTACGAGGCCATGCCCGCCTGGGGTTTGCCCGCGCTCAATACGGTTATTCTGCTGACCAGCGGCCTGACGCTGACGATTGCGCATCACGCGATGGTCGCCGGTAAGCGCAACGTCCTGAACACCTTCCTGGCAATTACATTCCTCCTGGGCTTTCTCTTCATCGGCCTGCAAGCGGAGGAATACATCCATGCCTACACCGAGCTGAACCTGAAGCTGTCAACCGGTGTGTACGGGGCCACATTCTTCATGCTGACCGGTTTCCACGGCCTGCATGTGACGATCGGCGCGACAATGCTACTGGTCATCTGGATTCGTTGCCTGAAGGGACACTTCACGCCGGACAACCATTTCGCGTTCGAGGGTGTCGCCTGGTACTGGCACTTCGTCGACGTCGTCTGGCTCGGGCTGTTTATTTTCGTGTACTGGTTATAGCCCTTGTCAGGGCACCACGCCGTGGGGCTGAATCTGGCCCGTCGACCAGGCGACGAATAACAGGATGAACAGCAGGATCGACAGGGCGATGCGCACGGTCAGCGCGTTTACGACCTTCCTTGACCCTCGCTCGGCGCTCATCAGGCCCGCGAACCCACGCCCGAGACTGATCAGAATGGCCACGAAAACGATTACTATCAACGCCTTGATCATGTGCTCGGTACTCCGTCAAGGTAATATTGATGTGTTCAGCGAGTCGTGAAGCGGTTAGCCGCCAGGCACGCCTCGCTGAACACATCAATATTACCTTGACGGAGTACTCAGTTAGACTCGCGGCGTGACCCGAGCAAGCCGAAAATTCTCCCCGCCCGCCTGGGCCACGCTCGGCCTGATCTGTGCCTGCGCGGCTTTCGTGTCCGCCGGCTTCTGGCAACTCGACCGCGGCGATCAGAAGCGGCGCCTGTTCAGCGAGTTCGACTCGGGGACCAGCGCGGGCCTCATCGAGACCCTCGTCGACGAAGCCGACACCGAACAGCATCGCTACCGGCCGTTCCGCGTTGCGGGCCGCTACGACACGGAACGCCAGTTCCTGCTCGACAACATGATTTACAACGGGCGGCCCGGATACCAGGTGCTGACGCCGCTGCTCCGCGATGGAGCAGCCGTGCTGATCAACCGCGGCTGGTTGCCGGCCGAGGCCGATCGCACCGTGCTGCCGGACATCGCGGTCGAAACTGCCGCGCGCACGGTTACGGGGCTGCTCGCACCGCTACCGAGACCCGGCATCCGGTTAGAGGTCGCTGTGCCGACGGACGATACGCCGTGGCCGCGACGCCAATCGTATCCGACGATCGATGCGATTCGCGCACAGCTCGGTTACGCCGTGCCGGACTATCAGCTGCTGCTCAAGCCGGGCGCAGACGACGGTTTCGTGCGCGACTGGCGCCCCGCGGTCATGAGTCCCGAGAAACACCTGAGTTACGCAGTGCAGTGGTTCGGCTTCGCCATCACCCTGTGTATTATTTTCGTCGTCGTCAACTGGAAATGAACCCGAGGATCGATCGAGATGACCGAACAGACCCGTCGTGGCCGAAAACAGTTCCTGATGCTCGCCATTTTCTTCCTGGGGCCTCTGGCCGTGGCCATGCTGATTTACTACGGCGACGTATGGCGCCCGATCGGCAGCACGGAGAAAGGCGAGTTGCTGATACCGATGTCGCGGCTGCCGGGCACGGCCCTGCCCGCGGTCGCCGGGGCCGAACCCGCCACATTCCGGCACAAGTGGTCGCTGATCATGCGGGTGGCCGACGGCTGCGGTACGGACTGCCAGGCCATGCTGTACCAGACGCGGCAGGTGCGTACGGCACTCAGCAAGGAACGTGACCGCACGCAGCGGGTGCTGCTGATTGCGGGGCCGTTCGACCGGGCGATGCTCGAGCTGCAGCACCCGGACCTGATCATCGTAACGACCGACGCCCCGATCGCCGCAGACCTCGCCGCGGCACTCGGCCCCGACGCGACGGAGTTCGTCTACCTCTCTGACCCGCTCGGCAACCTGATGATGCGCTTCTCGCGTGACACCACCATGCGGGACATTCATACTGATTTGAAGAAATTGCTGAAGTTGTCGCGCATCGGGTGATAAAAAAGTACCGGGTTTATTTTTCCCCTGACAAAGCAGTCCGACATTCGCAATAGCACCGGGAAAAATAAACCCGGTACCTTTTTCTTAGAACTCTAAATATGTATCAGTGGTATATCAGACTCATCGGTCTCGCGGCCTGCCTGGCCATCGTCGTCGTCGTCCTCGGCGCATGGGTGCGGCTGACCGATGCCGGGCTGGGCTGTCCCGACTGGCCCGGCTGCTACGGCTCACTGATCGTTCCGTCCGATACCGATGCCGATGCCGTCGCCCTGGCGAACGAGGCCTTCCCCGAGCGGGCGCTGGAATCCGAAAAAGCCTGGCACGAGATGATTCATCGCTATGCGGCGTCGACGCTCGGCCTCGCGATCCTGATCGCTGCATTCCTCGCGTGGCGCAACCGCGCCGACCCGTGGCAGCCGGTCACGATGCCCGTCATCCTGCTCGGCGTCGTGATCTTCCAGGGGCTGCTGGGCATGTGGACAGTCACGCTATTGCTGAAACCGCTGATCGTCATGGCTCACCTGCTCGGTGGCCTGACGACACTCGGCATGGCGTTCTGGTTGCTGCTCGATCATGTCCGCCGAGGCGAGTCGGGCCGACGGAGGGGCCGCGTCGCGTACAAGCCCGCAGTGCTCGGACTCGTGATTCTCGTCTGCCAGATCGCGCTCGGCGGCTGGACCAGCTCGAACTACGCCGCGCTGGCTTGCCCGGATCTGCCGACCTGCCAGGGCGAATGGTGGCCGCCCGAGGCGAACTTCGCGGAAGGCTTCGTGCTGTGGCGCGGCCTCGGGATCGACTATGAGTTCGGCGTGCTCGATGCACCGTCGCGCGTCGCGATCCATTACACGCATCGGGTCGGTGCGCTGGTGACGTTCCTGCTGCTCGGCGCCCTTTCGATCCGCACGATCCGCGGCAGCGCGAACCGCGCGGTTCGGCACGCAGGACAGGTCGCCCTGATCGCCCTGATCGCACAGGTATCGATCGGCATTTCCGTCGTCTGGTTCGGCCTGCCGCTGTGGCTCGCAACGGCGCACAACGGTTTCGCAGCCTTATTGCTGCTGACCATAATCAACATGAATCACGCGAAGGCGTCCTACCCGGCCCGCGCGTAACAGGTGCCGTGTCCAAAACCAACCGTTCCACGCTGATCGCCACCTTTCTGCTCGGTGTGCTGCTGTATACGGTCCTGCGCTTCGCCGACAATCTGCCCGAGGCGCCGATGGCCGATACCGTCCGCGAAACGGCACCGGTTCAATCGTCGCCCGATCCGGAGAACGAACCCGAAGTCCCGGCCGCCGACACGACCGGCGTCATGCAGGCGGAGGGTCGCGGTATCCCAACCGTTCGCAACTATGACGAACTCGTTGCGCACCTGGACGAGCGCGGCCTGAACGGTCGCCTGACCGTCGAGGTGACCGCCGACTGGTACGCCGAGCGCGGCTATCTTGGTGGCAACGCGCTGCTCGGCGTGACGGCCGACGCCGCACCGATGGCCTATTACGAGACGCTCGACGATGCGACGCTGCAGGCCCTGAGCGATGCCGGCGACGCCGGCGCAACCCAGACGCTGGCGCGCCACGCGATGTTCCTCGACCCGTTCCGCGGACTCGAACTCTACGAACTGGCGGTCAAACAGGGTTCGCTCTACGCAATCGTCAAGGTCTCCGATACGCTGGATTCGTTCAGCGGCGCTTACATCAGCGATTTCGCGAAGGATCGCGAACTGCGCAAGAAGATGATGCAGATTCGCCTGCAGGGCTACAGGCGCAACCTGAGTATGGCGGCGTACGCGACGGCCGTCGCCGCGATTCGCGATGGCGGCCGCCCGATCGTAGACAACACGCTGCTGAACTGGATCGGCACGCTCGAGGACAAGACAGCGCGCGGCGCAATCGAACGCGCGTGCGAGTGGTCCGAAGAAAAGCAGATCGGGTTCAGCACCGCGCGCCGCAGCCGGGGCAAGCCTCCGCTGTTTACCGAACCGCCGCCGGTCTTCCTGAGCCAGCCGGAACTCGAGGCGAGTCTGCCATGCGCCGACACCGACCACCCCGTCAATTTCGTTATGAATCTGTCCGACTGCACCAACGAGCTCGTCGTAGGCCCGGACGGTGCCGAATGGGAGCTGTATGTTTGCCCGTAGAGAAAAGCTACCGCGTTTATCTTCCGGCTACGCTGTCGTGGCACCTTCATCTGTGCAGGGAAATAAACCCGGTACCTTTTCTGTCGTGGTACCTTCATCTGTGCAGGAAAATAAACCCGGTACCTTTTCTGAAGAACACATGGACGTCACCCCGATCATCGACCCGCTGAACGACGCTCAGCGCGCAGCCGTCACCGCACCCGACCAGCCGATGCTGGTCGTCGCCGGCGCCGGCAGCGGTAAAACACGCGTGCTGGTGCACCGGATCGCATGGCTGATCCAGGTGGAGAACGTGTCGCCGCTCGGTATCCTCGCGGTGACCTTCACCAACAAGGCCGCGGCCGAGATGCGCGGGCGCATCGAGGCGCTGCTCGGCATGCCGGTCGACAACCTGTGGGTCGGCACGTTCCACGGTCTTGCCCACCGGCTGCTGCGCCGGCACTGGCGTGAGGCCGGCCTGTCGCAGACCTTCCAGATCCTCGATGCCGACGATCAGCATCGACTGATAAGACGCATGTGCAAGGACCTCGAACTCGACGACGTGACCTGGGTGCCGCGCGAGATTCAGTACTTCATCAACAAGCAGAAGGACGAAGGTCTGCGGCCGGAACACATCGATGACCAGAACGATCAGACGCGCCAGAAGCTGATTCATTTATACAAGCGGTATCAGGACACCTGCGAACAGTCCGGGCTCGTCGACTTCGCCGAATTGTTGCTGCGCGCCCACGAGCTGTGGCTGCACAATCCGGAGATCCTCGACAAGTACCAGCGCCGTTTCCGCCACCTGCTCATCGACGAATTTCAGGACACGAACGCCATCCAGTATGCGTGGCTCAAGGTGCTGGTCGGCGAGACCGGCATCCCGTTTGCCGTCGGTGACGACGACCAGTCGATCTACCGCTGGCGCGGCGCGCGCGTCGAGCATCTCCAGAAATTCCAGAGGGATTTCCCCGGCGGCAATCTCGTCAAGCTCGAGCAGAACTACCGCTCGACCGGCACGATCCTGAAAGCCGCGAACGCGATCATCACGAACAACCGCAACCGCATGAGCAAGGAGCTATGGACCGATGGCAGTGACGGCGACCCGATCCGGTTGTACAACGCCTACAACGAGCGCGACGAGGCCGACTTCATCGTTGGCCGAATTCAGACCTGGGTCGCCGGCGGCGGCAACCGCGCGGAAGCTGCCATCCTGTACCGCTCCAATGCTCAATCGCGAGTCTTCGAAGAGGCAATGCTGCGCGCGGCCATCCCGTACCGCGTGTACGGCGGCCAGCGATTCTTCGAACGCGCCGAGATCAAGGACGCACTCGCCTACCTGCGGCTGATCGAGAACCGCGCCGACGACCCGTCGTTCGAGCGCGTCGTCAACGTACCGACCCGCGGGATCGGCGCGCGCACGGTTGCCTCGATCCGCGAATATGCGCGAGCCAATGCCCTGACGTTGTGGGATTCGGCACGCTCTCTGGCCGGCGGCGACCTGCCGGGCCGGGCCGCGAACGCCGTCCAGGCCTTCCTGCAACTCATCGAGGTCATGGCAAACGACACGGCGGACATCGAACTGCACGAACAGGTCGACCATGTCATCCAGCGCAGCGGCCTGGTCGCGCACTACCGCAAAGAGCCGAAGGAGAAGGCCGAGACCCGCATCGAGAACCTCGAGGAGCTCGTCAGCGCCGCGCGGGGCTTCGCGGACGACGAGCCGATGGAGGACATGACGCCGCTCGCCGCATTCCTGTCGCACGCGGTGCTCGAGTCCGGCGACACCCAAGGCGATGCCTGGGATGACTGCGTGCAACTGATGACTCTGCACTCCGTCAAGGGCCTCGAGTTCCCGCTCGTGTTCATGACCGGCATGGAGGACGGGCTGTTCCCGCACCGTCGCTCGCTGAACGACGCAGACGGCCTCGAGGAGGAGCGACGGCTGTGCTACGTCGGCACGACGCGCGCGATGAGTGAGCTTTATCTCACCTACGCGGAGCAACGCCGGATGTACGGCGTCGACAGCTTTGCCCCGCCGTCGCGCTTCATCAGCGAGATCCCCGAGGAACTGCTCGAGGAGATACGCCCGAGCATCCAGGTCGCGCGGCCGGTGGTGCGGCGCCACTTCGACCGGGCCCGATCCGGCGGCTACGACCGCGGTCTCGCACAGGAGAACGAGAACGATATCCGGCTCGGGCAACGGGTTCGGCACCGGAAATTCGGGGAAGGCGTCGTCCTGAACTGCGAGGGTGCCGGGGCGCATGCCCGGGTGCAGGTCAATTTCGAGACAGCCGGCACAAAATGGCTGGTTATGGCCTACGCCAAGCTCGAACTGATGTAAACTACCGCTGCCTCGGCCACCTGGCAAATCTATAAATGAATATTCTCATCCTCGGCGCGGGTCAGGTGGGGGCCACAGCCGCCCAGCATCTCGCAAGAGAAGAGGGTAACGAAGTCACGATCGTCGACTCGAACGCGGCGGTACTCCGTGAGTTACAGGACCGCCTCGACGTGCGCACGGTTGTCGGCCATGCCTCGTTCCCGGACGTACTTGAGCGCGCGGGTGCCCGCGAAGCCGACATGATTATCGCGCTGACGAACAGCGACGAGATCAATATGGTCGCGTGCCAGATCGCCTACACCCTCTTCCAGACGCCGACGAAAATCGCCCGCATCCGCGCTGCCGAATACATCGCGGCCGACAGCCTCTGGAACCAGTCCGCCGTGCCGGTCGACTTCCTGATCAGCCCGGAGGAACTCGTCACGAATCATATCGAGCAGCTGATACATTACCCCGGTGCGTTCCAGGTGCTGGAATTTGCGGATGGCGCGGTGCGGCTCGTCGGGGCTCGCGCCCACCGCGGCGGCCTGCTTGTCGGGCAGCAGATCAGGACACTGCAGGAACACATTCCCGGCATCGAGACACGCATCGCGGCCGTCTATCGCAACGGCCAAAGCGTGATCCTGGATGGCAATACCCTGATTCAGGAGAACGATGAAGTCTTCTTCATAGCGGCACGCAAAGATATCCGTATTGTCATGAGCGAGATGCGCAAGCTCGAAGACCCGGTGCGCCGCGTCTTCATCGCCGGCGGCGGCAACATTGGCTTTCGACTCGCATCCGCGCTCGAACAAACCAACCAGGTCAAAATCATCGAGCACAACAAAGAGCGCGCGCGGGCGATCTCCGAACGCCTCGGCCATACCATTGTTTTGCATGGCGACGCAGCCGATGAGGAGTTGCTGCTCGAGGAGAACATCGACAGCGCCGATATTTTCGTTGCCTTAACGAACGCCGAGGAGGCCAATATTCTTTCGGCGATGGTCGCCAAGAAACTCGGCTGCAAGAAGGTCATGGCGCTCATCAACCGCCCATCGTATACCGATCTCGTCGAGTCCGGCACCATCGACATTGCAATCTCGCCGCGCCAGATTACGATCGGTTCGCTGCTCGCGCACGTTCGGCGCGGCGACGTCGTCAAGGTACACTCTCTGCGCGGCGGTCGCGCCGAGGCAATCGAGGCAATCGCGCACGGCGACGAGAAGGATTCGAAGGTCGTCGGCCGGGCGGTCGAAGACATCCGGCTGCCACCGGGCACATCGATAAACGTGATCGTGCGAGACGGGAAGGTCATGCAGGCGCATCACGACACCGTCGTCAAGCTCGACGACCACATCATCTTGTTTATAGCAGACCGGCGTCAGACGGACGAAGTGGCGCGCCTGTTCCAGGTGGACGTTCAGTTCGAGTGACCGCGTCATGCGTCTTGCGGTAGTTCAGAGAATTCTCGGCATGCTACTGATGCTGTTCAGCACCAGTATGCTGCCGCCGATCCTCGCGTCGCTCTGGTACCACGACGACTCGATGACGGCCTTCATATATGGCTTTGCCGTAACCTTCATCGCAGGCGCCCTGATCTGGCTGCCGGTGCGTAACGACAGGCGTGAATTGCGGCTGCGCGACGGGTTCCTTGTCGTCGCCGCGTTCTGGGTCGTGCTGGGCAGTTTCGGTGCGGCGCCGTTGATATTCGCAACGAATCCGTCGCTGACGTTCACCGACGCGGTGTTCGAGGCTATCTCCGGCCTGACGACGACGGGCGCGACCGTGCTGTCCAACATCGATACGCTGCCGCCGGCAATCCTGTACTACCGGGCGCAACTGCAGTGGCTCGGCGGTATGGGCATTATCGTGCTGGCGGTTGCCGTGCTGCCGATGCTCGGTGTTGGTGGCATGCAGCTTTACCGGGCCGAGACACCAGGGCCGGTCAAGGATACGAAACTGACACCGCGCATTACCGAGACGGCCAAGGCCCTGTGGTACATCTACCTCGGCCTGACAATTGCGTGCGCAATCAGCTACGCGATCGCCGGCATGAGTTTGTTCGACGCGCTTTGCCATGCGTTCAGCACCGTCGCGATCGGCGGCTTCTCGACCCACGATGCGAGCATCGGCTTTTTTAACCGACCGGTGATCGACATGGTTGCGGTCGTGTTCATGTTTCTCGCAGCCATCAATTTTTCGCTGCACTTCGTGGCGTGGCGGTCGAACACGATACAGCACTATATTCGCGACCCGGAGTTTCGGGCGTACGTGACGATTCTCGTTGTGCTCATTCTGGTCGTGCTGTTGGGTCTGTTCATGGATCACGAATACGACACAGTCAGTGAGACGGTCGTCCGGGGCATCTTCCAGGCCGTATCGATTGCAACTACCACTGGCTTCACGACGACCGAGTTCTGGAATTGGCCCGGCGCGCTGCCCGTGTTGCTGATCTTCGCGAGCTTCATCGGGGGCTGCGCGGGATCGACGGGCGGCGGTATGAAAGTCATGCGCTGCCTGCTGATGTACAGGCAGGGCGTACGCGAAGTGCACCGGCTCGTTCACCCGAACGCGGAGGTCCCGGTCAAGCTGGGGCGCATGCCCGTCCCCCAGCGGGTGATCGATTCGGTGTGGGGGTTCTTCGCCGTCTACATCGTACTGTTCACGCTGATGATGCTCGTGCTGCTCGCGACCGGGCTCGACCAGGTCACGGCGTTCTCGGCAATCGCGGCCAGCCTGAACAACCTCGGCCCCGGTCTTGGCGGGGTGTCGGGTGGTTTCGCCGACATCAACGATGTCGCCAAATGGGTTTGCATCGGCGCGATGCTGCTCGGGCGACTGGAGATTTTCACGCTGCTCGTGCTGGTATCGCGTTCTTTCTGGCGTCATTGAGTGTTCTCCGAACGTATCAACATCGCGATCGGCCGGGTCACCGCCTGGCTGACGCTCGTCATGGTCATCGTGACCTTCGTCATTGTCGTACTGCGCTACGTGTTCGACTTCGGGTGGATCTGGCTGCAGGAGACGGTCGGCTGGATGCATGCGGCCGTGTTCATGCTGGCCGCGGCGTACACGCTGGCGCAGGATGAACACGTGCGCGTCGATATTTTCTACCGAAACTGTTCGCCGCGCCGCCGGGCGCTGATCGATGCCGTCGGCACACTGATCTTCCTCATGCCGTTCTGCGTCTTTCTGATCTGGACCAGCTGGGGCTATGTCAGCGTTTCATGGTCGATCCACGAGGGCTCGCGCGAGGCAGGCGGGCTGGTCTATCCGTTTACGTCGCTCCTGAAATCCATGATCCCGCTGATGGCGGTGCTGCTGTTCGGGCAGGCGCTGGCCATATTGGCGAAATCGATCCACGCACTGCGCGCCGGCTAACATGCTCGCACTGGTCATGTTCGGCACCGTAATCGGGCTACTGCTGTTCGGATTCCCGGTGGCATTTACGCTCGCCGGCACAGCGTTGCTGTTCGCGCTGGGCGGAATAATCGGCGGTGCGTTCGACCCGGCCTTCCTCGGCACCATGCCGAACCGCCTGTTCGGAATCATGAGCAACGGAACCTTGATCGCCGTGCCGCTATTCGTGTTTATGGGTATTACGCTCGAACGTGCGCGAATTGCCGAGGACCTGATCGAGACACTGGGCCTGTTATTCGGGAACCTGCGCGGCGGGCTCGGGATCGCCGTCACGCTGGTCGGCATGCTGCTGGCGGCAAGCACCGGGATCGTCGGCGCAACCGTCGTGACGCTGGGGCTGTTGTCGCTGCCGACAATGCTGAGACGCGGCTACGACCCGGCCGTGGCGACCGGCATCATCACGGCATCGGGCACGCTCGGGCAGATCATCCCACCCTCCATCATCCTCGTCCTGCTCGGCGACGTGCTCTCGTCGGCTTACCAGCGGGCGCAATTGGGCCAGGGCATCTATGCGCCGGACACCGTGTCGGTCGGCGACCTGTTTGTCGGCGCAATCGTGCCGGGATTCCTGCTGGTCGGGTTCTATATTGTCTACCTGGTCATACTCGGCATCGTTCGGCCGGAGACGATGCCCGTCCCGGCGGACGATGACGCCGACGCGATCGGCGGCATGGAACTTGGCGCGCGAGTCATCCGCGTACTGCTGCCACCACTCGGACTCATCCTCGCCGTGCTCGGCTCGATCATCGGTGGTTTCGCAACCCCGACGGAAGCTGCGGCCGTGGGTGCAGCAGGCGCCCTGACGCTCGCCACGTTCCGCGGCGAGCTGTCGGTCGCTCGACTGCGCGAGATCTGTCGCGGCACGGCCCGCATCAGCAGCATGGTATTCATGATTTTGATCGGCGCATCGGTGTTCTCGCTGGTGTTTCGCGGCTACGGCGGAGACGACCTCGTCCGCGAATTTCTCACCGATTTGCCGGGCGGCACGGCCGGTGCGGTCATCATCGTCATGCTGGTTATGTTCCTGCTCGGCTTCGTACTCGACTTCATAGAGATCACGTTCGTTGTCGTACCGATCGTCGGACCGGTGCTGCTGGCCATGGGCATCGACCCCGTCTGGCTCGGCATTATGATCGCGATCAACCTGCAAACGTCCTTCCTGACACCGCCGTTCGGCTTCGCGCTGTTCTACCTGCGCGGGGTGGCGCCGGAGGAAGTCGAGACCTCGGCCATGTACCGAGGCGTCATTCCGTTCGTGCTGCTGCAGCTGGCGATGCTGGTACTGCTGGCGATCTGGCCGGAGCTCGTGACGTGGCTGCCGGAACGGGTCTACGGTTGACGGCAGGGCATGACATGCGACTCGTCCTTTCCAACTCGATCACAGGCGAGTGGCTGGAGTGATCTGCGCGCCAGCTGCGCGGCATGATTAGTCAAGCGGGCTAATCACGCCACGCCCGCCTTTGTTCAGGACATGCGTATAGATCTCGGTCGTCGAAATGTCTGTATGACCGAGTAACTCCTGAATGGTACGCAGGTCATACCCCTTCTCGAGCAGGCGCGTTGCAAAACTATGTCGGAACGTATGGCAGGTAACCGGCTTGGGAATCCGGCTTTCCAGCACCGCACGGCGCAGCGCCTTGCGTACGGTCGATGGATGAATGTGATGCCGACGCATCACCCCGGTACGCGGATCAACGCCGATCGTCGTCGAGGGAAACATAAACTGCCACCCGAGCTCACGGGCTGCGGCAGGATACTTCCGATCCAGTGCATCTGGCATATAGACCTCACCATAGCCGCGCTCCAGGTCGTGGGCATGTCGCTGCTGAACCCTCGCGATTTGTGACCCGAGATCCGACTCGATCGATTCCGGCAATACCGTCCGCCTGTCCTTGTTACCCTTGCCCGCCCTGACGATCAGCTCGCGCATGCCGAAGTCGACGTCCTTGACTCGTAACGAACAGCACTCTGCCTGACGCAACCCGGCACCGTACATGATCTGCATCATTAGCTTCGGAAGGCCTGTCATGCGCTGAATGATATCCGCCGCCTCATAGTGACTGAGCACCTGTGGAATGCGCCGTCGGACCTTTGAGCGAGTATAAGCAAGGCCTCCAAGCTCGATCCCAAGATACTTCTGGTGCAAAAAAACCAGTGCATTCAACGCGATGGACTGGGTTCCAGGCGCGACATTACGGTGTGTAGCAAGCCACGACAGGTACGCATCAACCTCCTTTGCTCCCAATTCTTTCGGATGTCGCATGCGATTGAAGCGAATATATTGTTTGATCCAATGGATATAGGTCTTTTCAGTCGTATAGGCCAACTTCCTGTCACGCATGAAAGCCCGAAGCTGATCTAGGAACCGAGTCGGCTCGCGACGAATCGGTACAGGGATGTCATCTATTTTCATCTGACAGGGACTCGCCAATCCTGGGCCAGTCACTCGAAATAACAGGAACACGCAAGCACTATGAAAAAAGGCGACAATTTTCACTATACGAGAAAACCGTTATTTCAAACGAAATCATGGATGGCAAGAATCTTGGAAACAACGTCGCCTACTGTTTTTATCCCGCTGTTTTTCTTACCGCTTTTTCATACATCAGTCCAAAACTGTTGACTCAATGGAACATTCAGTCTAAAAACAGAGGAATGGCCCGAAAACAAAAGACCGGAACAACGGATTCCGCTGAATACAGCTGTTACGGGGCTTGATAGCGCATCGCAGCCAAATCCCCGCTTTTGACCCACCTGATTTTTGCCAAAGACTAACAAGACCCAGTCATCGCCGTGTTGTTCTTAGGTGGCAAATTCACCATGACGGGTCTACAAAAAGTGGCGAGTGTCCGGTGTATTCGGATAGGTTGGTATCGCCTATGGGTATTGGTAAAATTCATCCCAACAGTGGGAGGTTTCTCAATCGGGTTCGAATAGATTCGCTACGCTCAATTACTACGCTGGATGCTGAGAACATTAGCCTTGTATGAATAATGCTCATAAGAAGAATTTTTTCCGCGAGATTATTCTTGCTGCGGTAGTCATTGGCTCCTTTATCGTGATGATGTCGTTAGCACCAATAAGCCAAACTCAGGCGTACCACAACTTCGCAGATCAGAGAACCATTTTTGACGTCCCTAATTTTTGGAACGTCATCACAAACCTTGTGTTCGCATTGTTCGGAATTCTTGGTTTTCTGTTTTGTTTAAAATATAGACAAAAAGAAGCCCCGTGGTCTTGGATCGTTTTCTTTTTAGGGGTGACAATCGTTTTCATAGGTTCTGGCTACTACCACTGGAACCCCAATAACGATTCATTGGTATGGGATCGACTTCCAATGACGATCGGATTCATGGGTCTATTTATTGCCATTTTGAGTGAATATGCGAATCCGAATTTCGAACGATTTATCCTTATCCCGGCAACGCTACTAGGATTGTTCAGCGTTGTTATTTGGCACTACTTCGACGACCTGCGATTTTATTACTGGATACAGCTGGTTCCGCTATTAACGATTCCTGTTGTACTGATTGTATTCAAGGGTAAGTACACCCTTCAAAGCTATCTAATAATCGCACTCATATTTTATTTGTTGGCGAAATTTACTGAGACGTACGACGTCGAAATATATTCTTTCAGTAGCGAGAACTTTAGTGGGCATTCTTTGAAACACATTTTGGCTGCTCTTGGAGCGTTCACAATATATTTGATGCTAAAACGGCGAGAAGTGAAATAGAAAAAAGAGTCGAATCCAGGGTGGCGGGGAGACTGCCCCGTAACCAGCACGAGAAGAGCGCACTTGCTGCGCAAGTGCCGGACTCGCCTACGGCGAGCCGCTTTCGTGGGCGTTATGAAGCGTTCAGCGATTGACGGGTTGAGCCTGCAACCCTAAGCAGACATTCAGTCTAAACCCAAATATGGCAGATTTGGTGCCTTGAAATCAGGCGGCAGCCGACTCAGCGGGAATAGAGTCACCTTGGAGCCACCTATTTAATTCGGGACTCCAAATTGCACCTTCCCCGATATATCCGTACTGAATCTCCAGATATTCTCGCACTCGAGCAGGACAGGGGTAACTGGATCCTTCGAACGTAATCAGATTGAGGGGAAAGATCACCTCCCTTGGATAGAAGACGGTTTCCACCCCAAATCCTTGGTATTGTTGAACGAAGGTATTTCTCTCGTCGTCGTATTGGTAAAACATCACATCACAAACTACCAGTGGCCATCGGATCTCTTTGCCCTCGAACGTTCCGTTGAAAGTGCCGCCGGTCTTCAGCCAGACTCGGTAGCCCCTGCAGTGACTTCCTTTTCTCTCCCACTCGTAGCCATATGGCAACTTGGAATCAAGCAACTTGGAGAGAGCTCTGAATTGGTTTTCATCCTTTATCGCAATATCAACATCAGAATCGCGATCGATGAATTTTCCCTGCCGATAAGCACCCAGAAGAGTACCTTGGTCTATCCAGAATTCAATCTCGGCGGAGCTCAAGATATCGGTGAGTATTGATAGCAGCTCATTTAATTTCGGATGGATCTTGCGATTGGCCGCAACGACATCCTTTTCGTTGTCCGTTGTTACTTCACCCCAACAACTCAGTAGAGCCATGATATCTCCTCAAGAAAAAAACGCGAAGTATAGCCGATTGATCAGTTCAACTCTTGGCTACGACGCTACAGTAACACAAATGACCAATCGTCCAGTATTGGGCCCGCACCGCATCAGTAGACCTCTATTCCGATAACTTCAAAAGAAGTTGATTGTCGGCTTCTAGCCGTTCAGATGTAGTGCTCACAGCAGGCTATACTCCAATTGGATTGAGCCTAAATATTGGAGCATCTCGTATATGCCCTATAACCAGTCGAAGCAGTGCGTTCCGGGCCTGCTAACGCAGGCCGCTTTTCGAAGCATTATGTTTCCGGTGCTAGAACGAGGTAAACAAGATGAGTCTGATTGTTGAAAACAAACACTTCGATGGGTTAAGCGGTGCCCTCGAAGAGATTAGAAAAAAAGGATTGTTTCCGACAACCTATGCAACAGATCATGCAACTGCTGCAGATCTACATTGGCACAGTGAAGATGTACTGGCTTATATGATAGAGGGAAAAACGTACTTTCTGGATGCTGACGGACAAGAACATC
>SMVA01410726.1_pt1 | contig 32701 bp, 26 predicted proteins | sample 2456451 | NCBI WGS metagenome assembly SMVA01 (sample SAMN11095933, study PRJNA526329) | marine sediment metagenome | biome: Marine sediment; feature: Surficial sediment; material: Deep marine sediment; isolation source: Hadal surficial sediment | place: Pacific Ocean | collected 2014-05 | depth... | reverse complement strand
CGTCACTGAACTTCTGGTCAGCGAAAAGGACGCCGTTGAGGAAGACCAGGTATTGGTCATCATCGAATCCGCATGATATCGATAACAAGGTAACTAACGCATCAGACTCAGCCCTGCCTTTGGACACAAATCAACTTTATTTCAATCGCGAGTTGTCAGATCTCGCGTTCATCGAGCGCGTGCTTGAAGAATCCAGTAACGAAAATCACCCTCTTCTGGAAAGGCTGCGTTTCCTTTCTATTTCCGCCACGGTACTTGACCAATTCTATACAGTGCGTGTTGCCCGGATGCGAAGGAAAATCGACAGTGGAAACAATAAACCCAGCGTAGATGGGCTAACCCCGGCTATGCAATTCGACAAGGTCAATATCTATGCCCGCCGTCTTCTGGAGTCCCAGCAGCAATCATGGATTAAAATCCAGGCCCTGTTATCCGAGCATCAAATTGAAATAGTTCCTCTCAACGGAATGAATGAGGAAGAGCTTAAATTTGCCGATGACTATTTTCACAACCATATGATGCTCGCGCTTTCTCCCTTCATGATAGATCGCGAACATCCATTCCCCTACGTCCCAAGCGGCGGTCTATGCGTTGTGGCTGAAGGAATAGATCAAAAAGGCGCCAGGATGCATATCCTGATTCCCCTGCCCCAATCCCTGCCACGTTTCAAATTGCTGCCGGGACAAAATACTCGAATTATCACGCTGGAATTCCTGGTTATTCAATTCATTCAGTCATTTTTTAACGAAATTGAAATTACTCGCTGTGGAACCTTCCAGATTTTGCGCGATAATGACCTGGCCCTGGCGGAGAGATTCGATGATTTGCGAGAAATGGTCGAGACCGGGGTTCGACAAAGAGAGCGGGCCAACGTCATCCGATTGAAATTTGATGACCAGATGCCAGAAGAAGCTGGCTATTTTGTCGCCGAGACGCTGGGCGTCCTTACCGCCGACGAAATTGAGACCATGAAAAATCAAAATCTTGGTGTGGCATCCTCTGAATTTGTGGCCAGGGACGCATTGTTAGGATTGTCGGATGCGATAGGGCTAATCTCCCGTTCCCTGGAGCCAAGGTACCCTCACCTGGTTTTCCCTTCTTATGAAGCGACAATGCCGCAGCGCGTTAAGAAATCAGGCGGTGACTATTTCAGTATTATCCGCGAACGCGACATGATGCTGCATTATCCCTACGATTCATTTGAGGTGCTGGTCACTTTCATTCAAAACGCGGCCATAGACCCACACGTCACAGCGATAAAACAAACCCTCTACAGGACTACTGAAGGGTCACCCATCGTCAACGCTCTCATCGCCGCTGCTGAAAGAGGCAAGGCAGTCACTGCTGTCGTTGAACTGGAAGCCAGGGACAATGAAAAAGCCAATGTCCAGTTGGCGAAACGGATGGAAGCTGCGGGGGTGCAAATCGTGTACGGCATTGTCGATCTTAAGGTCCACTGCAAAATGACCGTCATCGTTCGCCGCGAAGAAGATGAGACGCTGCTCTACACTCATTTTGGTACAGGTAATTATCATCCGGGTAATGCCCGACTGTATACTGATCTTTCCTATTTCACCTGTAATAGAGCGTTGGGCAACGATGCCAACAAGGTATTCAACTACCTGACCAGCGGTAGTTTCCCTGCCTGTGAATTACTTGTCGTTGCACCCAGAGACATTCGTCGGGAACTGTTACAACTTATTGACATTGAGATTAAGAACGCGCAAAACGGGAAACCGGCGCAAATCATGGCCAAGTTAAATTCCCTGACCGACCCTAAGATTATCAACAAATTTTATGAGGCATCTACTGCCGGTGTCGTGGTTGAGCTTGTCGTTCGCAGGCAATGCCGCTTAAGGCCTGGATTACCAGGCTTGTCGGAAAATATATCGGTTAAAAGTATTGTTGGCCGATACCTGGAACACTCCCGGATTTACTGTTTTGCAAATGGAGAGACGCTACCTGGCCGAAATGCAAAGGTGTTCATCTCTTCTGCCGATTGGATGGAACGCAATTTTGATGATCGAGTAGAGATTATGATCCCGATCACGGACCCCGTCGTTCATGAGCAGGTACTCGATGATGTCATGCTTAAAAATATTGAAGACACAGCACAATCTTGGCGGCTCACACCAGAAGGTAGTTATGAGAGAATGGAGAGTAATGGCTTTTCGGTTCAAAACTGGTTTATGGAAAACGATACCCGGTCAGCATAGACCGTCTAAACCCATTCAGGCAGAAACTTAAATAAAGGTCAGTTCACCCGGGCAGAGGTAGCAAGTTGAATCTCATTACGATAATTGCGGCCAAGGGTTATGTTCATGTAACAGGCTGCCCGCCCTGTGAATAAGGTTTTCATCTTCAGTATGGTGCTTTTCGCGACCGTTCATCTATCTGCGGATCCTTTATTTGAAACCGATGAATCCCTCAAACTCACCTTTACTGCACCCTTCTCTGAAATATACAGGGTAAGGGATAAGACGAAGCAATACCCGGCCCGGCTCTTGTGGGATGAATCTGGGGAAATGACAGTTAAACTACAAGTGCGCGGCAACAATCGACTAAAAAAAAGCACCTGCACTTACCCGCCCCTCAAGGTCTATTTCAATAAAGAAGATGTAAAGGGAACCATCTTTAAAAAACAATCCGAGCTGAAACTGGTCGTGGCCTGCAAGAAAAAATATTCACAGTATGTTCGCATGGAATATCTGATCTACAAGCTGTTTGCTTCACTGTCCAATAACAACTTCAAGGTGCGATGGGTGGAGCTTACCTTCATTGATAACAACAAGGCACGGACAAGTCCTGGCTTCTTTATTGAACAGAAAAAACGCATGGGGAAACGCCTCGGGCTCACTCAAGTTCATGCCAGCCGAGTTTCACCAGAAAATCTCGACCAGCAATCTGCGGTAACTGTCGATCTTTTTCAATTTATGATCGGCAATACAGACTATTCAAATTTTCAGGGTCGCGGTGAAAAAGATTGTTGTCACAATACAAAACTAATGCAACGAAACGAAAACGAGTCCGGCACTTACATCCCTATCCCGTATGATTTCGACAATTCAGGGATTATCAATGCCCAGTATGCGGTACCATCTCCAGCTGTTCCGATCAGGTCGGTCAAAATCAGGAACTACCGGGGTTTGTGCCAGGCCAATGCACACATACCTGGGGCGATAATGCGAGTCCAAAGTAAAAAAGAAGAGATCATTATCCTCTTCGCTGGTGACAACCTACTGACCAAACGAACCAAATCCCGGGTAGAAAAGTATCTCAGGAAGTTTTACGCCATCATCGACTCGCCGACGAAAATGAATAGATACATCACCGGAGCCTGCCGTTCCTAGCAGTATATTTTACGGACCTGCACCCGGTCGATAAACTGAAATTCGCCCCTTACGATTCTTTCCCTCATCCGCAATGATCAGGCGTCCATCCGGCAAAAATCCAATCCCCTCCGCCTGTTGATGATGTTTCTTTTTGAGTTTAGCCGAAGTCATCACTTCACCCCCGGAAGACACCTGGCGAATAAGATGCTGCTTCCCGGCAAGAATAATATAACTCCCAAATTGAGTTGATATCGCTGATGGGTGAAACTTCCCGCCCAGTGTCGCAAAAGACAGGTCAAATAGTTTCACCGATCGATCATCACCCGGTTTATAACGATAAACAGAAATATAATCTTCCCCATACACCTGTTTGCACGCGAAAACCAGGGCTCCGGCATCAATGTCTTCTTCCAGACTTTCTATTTCACACAAGCCTTGCATACCGCTATCAAAGATCTCATAGTCATCAATGATGCCGCGACGGCTGACCCCGTTCCTAATCTTATATATCTGGCCAGTACTCAGTACCAGGTAGACATCACTATCAATGAGCGCGATACCCTCCAGGTCCAGACTTAGAGGAGGGTCTCCCAATTGAAACCGCGGCGTGACTTCCCGGGTACTAACATTAAATTCATAGATGACGGCTGATTCGTCGTTATGAATGAAAATCCTGTCGGCGTCCACAACTGCAACACCAGAAACTTCATGCAGAACTTCCGGCAGGGACCATCCATTCCTATGTTTTTTACCCAGGGGATAATCATCGAGTGAAACGGGAATATAAGTCTCCGGCAACCCCAGGGGATCTTTTTCTGCCCAGAGCAAACCAACAAAAATACTAAGGCTTATTAAGGTGACTATCGTCAACGGGGTTTTTATTTTCTTCACTTATTTGTTCGATACTTTCCGGTTCATGAATGTCGCCCGGGTTGATCCAGTTTCTTGCAAACCATCGACTCGATACATTCTCGGCGTATCGGTTCTGCCAGAGCAGCACAACCGAAAAATTAAAAAACATCGAAAGCACGACTGCAATCTCCAATGCACCAATACCAGCAGCGAGGCCAACTCCGATAGACATGAAAATATAGATAGCATCGAGCGTGTCATCCAGCGTCAATCGAAAACGAACTCCCGCCACAATACCCGCGAGGCTAAAAGCGAGTGCGAGGCTGTTCTCAACGACAATGACAATCCCCGCAACCGCCAGTGGCAACAGCAACAGGGTCATGACAAATGATTGTTCCCTGCCGCGACGGCGCCTGGCACCCATATAAACCCAGGCCACAGGTTTCATCAAAATAATGACGCCTGCCATGCTGAGTGTTAACTCCAATGCCTTGGCGATGGGCTCCCAACTAATCTCGGTCACCTTGCCGGTAATCAGGGAACTAGTATCCAGTGACAGGTCCGCGTTACCACCCACCGGCAGCCAGTCCTGGGTAGCCGGAAAGACCAACAGCACTGCAGTAATTATAAGCCCTACAATCAGGTAGTAGCTGGAAAGTTGCAATAGTGGTTTGAAAGATTTCAACTTCTCACGACCCCGATCCTGTGCCTTTGCAAAGTATGTGGGCACCGCGTCAATCAAGCAACTCCTTATTCAGGGGATACTTCTTTTTGTTCGGCCAGCAAGTAATCCAGATTCCTGGTGAAATCATCGTACACATAACTTGTCACCAGGAAATCCCATCTGCCAGGCGTGGCAATATCGCCAGCACCAGGCTCCGCATCGGGACCTGTTTTCCCACCGGCGGTTAAATGGAGCCACTTTTTATCTTCAAGATCCATAACCTTTATCGTAATTTTTTCATCATCAGCCAGGGTATAAATTGTCTGAAACGAAGTTGGCCACAATTCCTCTTCATGCGGTCTGACGTCGATTAACCGCAAATTTTCCAGGGAACCTGCCAGTTCACCGGTAATTCCCTGATATTTCAGGCTGCGATTCGCAGGCAAGTTTTGCAATACAAGTTCGTCTTCGCCGTCAATTCGCTCAATCGTAAACTGGAGTTGCCCTTTTAAATCAAACTGTTCAATTTTTTTGATTTCTTCAGATTCGATATTAATGAATTCGGGTTTGAGCCAGGCCAGCACCGAAGTATTGACATCCAGTGACCTGTCTGCCAGCCATACCTGGGTCTCATCCGGTCTTCTGACAAACTGGCCCTCCCGGCCCTGAGACGATTTCCCGATGAGAATGGAGAAGTCATAGTTTTCAGCAAATCCAGATACCTGTTTCGCCTTACTGCCCTCATCAGATATATCACGAACTTCCAGTATTGAATAGTTCTCCGGCCTGGCCGTTTTCTGTTCGATCAAACGCGCTTTGCTCAATCCTTCGAGCAGGCTTGACAACATTCTAAAATCCGCCGGATATGAATTTTTTTCCAGGACAACCCAACGCTGATCCTGCTTAATCAGGTTAAAGGAACCCGTAGCAGATCGCACCTCAAGTTTTTCAAGATTGTTAAGGTTTTCCTTTAGCGTAGGCATTAGCCTCTCGCTCTCATCAACCTCTTCAACTTGATTTTGCCCCAAGGTCAACATCATCATGGCAAGGATAGCCAACAGGATAAGGGTGATATTTTTCTGAGTCACTGGATTGTCTCCTCCGTTTTGCCAGAACTGTTACGAGCCGTCCGCAAATAATTGGCTACCAATAATAAAAGGGTAAGCAAAATTGGAATGAATGCAATATTCAAAAATTTAAGCGTGGATCCAAGTGTTTCAATATCCTTATTCAATTGATGCCGAACATCCCTTAATTCCTTTCGAATACGCAATTTTTCTTCTTGAAATTGAAACAATGTAGCCTCCTGCTCCGGACTCAGGTTAAAAACAGCCTGGCCTCCGGAAGTCGATTGTAACTCCGTCAATTTCCGCTCCGTTTCTGCTAGCTGAACCTGGAGGTCATCGGCACTTTCCAGGTAACGGGCTTCCGCTTCTCGCCTCAAATCCTGCACAACCTCAAATGGCCGCGTGAACTTGCCTCTGCTGCGGATGCTGATAAGCGCTGAACTACCGCTTAGATTGTCCAGGGAATTAACGACTAGATCACCATTATTTGCCCAGGGTGTTGCGATCTGTTGACCAAAAAAATCCTGCACCTGTACCCAGAGCCTATCGGATAAAATGTCTGTATCCGCAACCAGGATCACATTCAGATTTTCTGTTTGCTCAATTAGCTCACCCTCATAACCATCAATACCATTCGGGAATGCAGTGCCGGCCTTACCGGACAGCCTGGCCGCCACAACATAACGCTCCCCCGTGGCGGAAAATGTTTTTTGCAAATCCCGTGGATTGGAAAGGAACTGAAACTGGAAACTATCCAGCGGCATCGCATGTTCACTCGAAGTGATTAGCGCAATTACCTGGACTGTCGCATCCTTTTCGATATCGATGATACCGGCAGTCGCCAGGTTTATATTTTCCAAATTTGAGGTGACCACATCATCGGAAGTAAAATTTGCCGGTCCCATTCCAACAATCGCCAGATGCCGCACAGGCGCACCATCTGAACCACTCACCGTCAAAGCTGCCTGGGAATCACCAAGTACCTTACCTTCCCTTAGCTTCACACCCCAGGGCGCCATCAGCTTGTTCAGGTCTGAAGCCTGGCTGGTTGGTGGCGCTAGCATCATGGGGCTGGCCTGTGCCGGTCGGTCCGTCTCTGCCAACGGATCAACGAATGCCAGCATTTTACCGCCTTTCATGAGGAACTGGTCAATCGAAAACAGTAAGGCATCACTGATATTCTTCGGATGTATGACCATTAGAATATCTATATCACCCGGTAATTCGTTGACGGTTGCAGCCACTTTCTGAATCGAAAATAGTTGTTCAAGCTGTCGAATTACAGTCCAGGATGGCGTGTTTTGGAAGGTGTTCATATTGAACTCACCCTGCACCGGCAGACTCGAAAGCACGCCTATCACTGGCTTTTTGGCGATAACCAACCCCTGAATGAGTTTGCTTATTTCATACTCCAGGAATTCTTCTTTATCTGGTTGAAAAAAGGCAATGACAACGACCTCATCCAGCGCATTGGTACCGGCCAATCCAAAATAAAGCTCATCACCCGCTGCAGATACAGGAACACTTTGCAAACCGAAACCGTTAGCCTCGTCCTCTGCCTCGGAGAAAGGTTCCGGATCGATGATCCTGAGGTTAATTTTTTCGCCTCCAGCCAGAGCATACTCTTCCAGTAATTCCCGGACCCTGACAGCATATGCCCTGAGGGAAGTGAGATCTTGACTCGCTGTTTCTGAAAAAAAGTAGTACAAGTTTATAGGCTCATCGATGGTTTGCACTATCTCCCTGCTCCCTTCGGACAAGGTGAAAAGTTTGTTCTCCGTTAGATCAAGACGGACGTTGCTAAAAAGTGAATTGTTCATCAATGTGAAGACCATGAAGGCAATCAGTAATAAGAACAGACCTGTACCTGAATATAGATTTTTTCTCATTATTTTTAATCCGCCTGCTTGAGTTCAACGACGACTGCGGTTGCAGCCAGCCAGAATACGATCATTGACATGAAATAAAGAACATCCCTCAAAGACAGTACACCTTTGGAGACTGAGCTAAAGTGCGTTAGAAAGCTCAAGCTGGCGATGGTGTCTATCAATACGACCGGAAGCCAATCTTTGAACACATTCAACACAAGCGGAAATCCAGCCAGTATAAAAATAAGGCAAACGACGCCACTGATAATAAAGGCAATGACCTGGCTCTTGCTCAATGCCGACGCACAGGAGCCAATCGCCAGGAAACCACCTGCCATCAACCAACTTCCCAGATAGCTGGCAAGCACTACGCCATTGTCCGGATCTCCAAGATAGTTAACGGTGATCCAGAGAGGAAACGTCAGCAACAAAGCGATACCAGTGAAAACCCACGCGGCAAGGAACTTGCCAATAATCGCGTCATGTTTCGCCAGGGGCAACGTCATTAGTAATTCTATGGTCCCGGACTTCCGTTCCTCAGACCACAATCTCATTGATACGGCGGGTACCAGAAAAAGATAGAGCCAGGGATGGAAACTAAAAAAGGGCGTCAGGTCGGCCTGTTGACGTTCATAGAAATTTCCCAGGTAAAAAGTAAATACCCCCGATAAAATCAGAAAGATTAAGATGAACACATAGGCGATGGGTGTCGCGAAGTAACTGGCAAATTCTCGCTTGAATACGATGTTAATACCCGACATGGGAATCCTCCTGGGTGATGCTGCGGAAGACCTCATCTAACCTGCCTCTCTCCTGGAATAGACCCGCCAGCTGCCATCCCTCGCTTCGAACCAGATCCGTAACCAGTGGTAGAAGACTGCCATCCTTGTGCTCTGGAAAAACCAGCAGTTCTGCGTCTTTCTGTATTACACTGCTGACTATTTCAGAATCGCCCAATTTACCGGCTGCGCTTTGCGCATCACCTGGCGAATTGAATTTCAAGGTAACCGCCTCGTGAAACCGGGATTTTTCTTCGAGCTCACGCGGCGTGCAATCTGACACGATCTTGCCATTTGATATAATAATAGCCCTGGTACAAACGGCAGATACCTCTTCCAGAATATGTGTTGAGATAATGACTATCTTTTCTTTTGATAGCCCTCGAATCATATCCCGCACCTGGTACTTCTGGTTGGGATCGAGGCCATCGGTCGGCTCATCCAGGATAAGCACATCAGGATCATGGATAATCGCCTGCGCTAACCCGACCCGCCTTTTGAATCCCTTTGACAGGGTTTCAATACGTTGATCGAGCACACTTTGAAGCGACATGGTCCGCACAACAGAATTGACTTTTTCCGTTCGTTGCTGCCTGCCAAACCCCCGAACTTCAGCAATGAAACCAAGAAAGCTGCGGGGCGTCATTTCGTCATAACAGGGCGTTCCCTCTGGCAGATAACCAATATGTTTCTGGGCAGCGATTGTGTCTGATCCAATATCACAACCCCAGATGCTGATGCTACCCCGTGTGGGTTTAACGAACCCCGTGATCATCTTCATCGTGGTGGACTTGCCCGCACCATTGGGCCCGAGGAATCCAAGAATTTCTCCCGGAGCTACCCGAAACGAAATATCATCCACAGCCACCAGATGGCCAAATTTCTTTTGCAAATTCTTAACTTCTATCATGCAGTATCCTCATTACCCTGGAACTTACCCTGAAAAAACCTACCCATTCAAGATGGGAATGCCACCCCGGTTCACTCTCATCGCGACGCTGGTCCCGACACGGCGCAACTTTTTGAGCGGGCTATGTTAATAACCCTTCGTGAAGGAATCAAAACAAATCACAAAAGACAGTGACTTTATTGACAACGACTTTATTGACAACGACTTTGTTTATTTTCTCCAACAGAACTTTTTCTCCCGGATTTGCCACCTACTATTAAGTGCTCAATGCAAGCCGGGGTGTGTGTAATCAGATCGGGGAGCATCCACATGCCCCTTTTCTGCAAGTCGTCGTTAGGCCTGCAAGCGAACATTCAGTTTCGGGGGGAAGAAGCCTGTAGCGTGTACCGTCATCCCACGGCCCCATTGCCGGGGAACCCACCATGATGGATTTGATCCATAAACATGGACAAGGCCCAGGAGGATCCGGCCAACATCCTCTCAATCGGGCAATTAGGGTAGTGTAACGCTACAGGCTTTGATTCAGGCAATCTACCTGCAAAGAATCTTCCTGCAAAGAATCGACAACTAATTGAACAAATAGAATATGATCCAGTCGAGAATGTTTAATTGGAAACAATGTATTTCAGAATGCATTAAAGAATGCACAAAACACGATTTACAAAAGATGAGGCACTTTCCTTCCTGCTGACCTACATCGTCACTGAGAAATCCAGGGAGTTGCAGCTCGATCAACTGATGTTGTTCACGCTTTCCGACCTGGCCCAGCAAGCCGCAGATACGATAAATTCCAACGATGGCGTTATCCCTCATGAGGCCATCGAAGTGATTGCAAACAATTTTCTGGACAACCTATGAGTAACCCGCTGCAGAGCCGCCCTGAGGGAATTATCTTCGATCTTGATGGCACACTGCTTGATACTGAGCCACTTTATACCGAAGCCACACAGAAAGTACTTGACCCTTTCGGCCATACTTACTCCATGGAGCTTAAAAAACGCTGCATGGGAGGAGACTCTCGCCTTAGCGCACAGATAACGATCGATGCATATGATCTGCCGATGTCCGTTGATGAGTATCTCTCTAAAAGAAATGTGTACCTTTTAGCATTGTTTCCCACCTCTCCAGAGATAAAGGGTGCTGGAGAATTTGTAAGAGCCCTTAGCGATGAGAAGATACCGGTCGGCCTGGCAACCAGTTCTCACAAACCCTTGTGCGACATCAAGCTTTCCAGCAAGGCATGGGGATCCAGCTTTCATTCGATTGTTTGTGGTGACAACCAGGCTGTAAAAAAGGGCAAGCCGGAACCGGACATTTTCCTGGTGTGTGCTGATCTACTGGGCATTCCTGCAGCTAACTGTATCGTGTTTGAGGATTCGCCGACCGGCATTAAGGCCGCACGGTCTGCTGGCATGCGGGTCATCGGTATCAACAGCCAATATGTCGACCTGGCTGACTTACACGAGGCAGAGATCATCATCGACAGCTACCACGAGTTGTTGCCACTTATCAGTAGCTGGTAGCATTACTGTGAATCCTGCTTCACGCTGATTTCCGCCTGGATTTCTGCAAGCCTCGCTTCCGTCAGCGGATACTTCCAGAGAAGCGGCATGGCTACAAATTTGAACATGGCCGGGACAACAGAATAGAGGATCGCCAGCATCAGTAGTGAAAAACTGGTATTTGTCGTCTTCAGCGGATCCGCCAGTGAATCAAAGCCAAAGGCGACTGCCAGTCCGGTTCCTACCGTGATTCCAATGGCGTAGGCCATTTTTCTGGTCATGCTCCAAATTGAGAAGTAGGCACCTGCCCGCTGCTCTCCGGTGCGCACCGTATCCACGTCCACGACATCAGCCGCCATGGCGGAGGGTAAGGCTGCCAGGGCACCAATGGCAGAACCCTTGAGGCACATTATGACAATAAAGAACAGGAATTTACCCGTATCTATTCCTTCAAAGTGACTGACAACAGACGCATATTGGGCTTCCGGCAGGAACGAAAGCAGTACCGGGATTTCAAACGAGTTGAACCAATCGTCCGGTGATATGGCGATAAGTGGAATAAAACAAGCCCACACAGAATACCAGCCAATGGCGACCATGGTCGCCCGATGTTTTCCGATGCGCCTGGATAGTGCAAACCAGACGGGGATAGCAATAATCTGTGAAATAAAATAGGGGGCCAGATACAATCCGTAGAGCGAACCCGCCAGCAACACATGTTTTACGAAAAAGAAGCTGAGACTGTTGGTCATTGCCGAACCCAGGGTGGAAAACATAAAGATGATAATCAGCGTTACGTAAGGCCCATTCTGGAACACCACTTTAAGACTTTCCCGGAGGGGCATTTTTTTCTTTATCTCAACAACGGGGTATTCCGGGACAACAATCAGTGCATTAGTGACGACTATCGGCATCACAATGCACATGCCTATTGACAGGAAGTACACGGCTTCTGTCGGTTTGTCATATCCATAAAACAGAATAACTGCCGGGACGGATGCAGAGATCAGCGCGCCCGCTACCGAAAAGCCCTCCCGCCAGGAGGTGATCAGTGTCCTTTCATTGTAATTCCTTGATAATTCAGCACCCCAGGCGGCATAGGGTAAATCCTTAATCGTTGAACCGAGATAGGTTAGCGTAACCATGCAAAACAGATAGGGGTAGCCATTATTGAACTCGAAGCCAAATACCGACACTTGCCTGAAATCGATAATGGGCACAAATAACATCCAGATTCCTGCAGCGAAAATAGGAGTACCGACAAAGATAAATGGCTTGCGTCTGCCCCACCTTGTTTTCAATCGGTCAGAAACGAAGCCGATAATGGGATCGGTAATGACATCGGTGAACCTGGACAGGGTGAGGATCAGGCCAACCAGGATAAGCGCCAGGCCAAAGCCATCTGAGTCTGCATAGATCGCAGGCAGATAGACAGCCATGGGTAATCCGACTAGCGCAAGGGGGGTTGCTGGCGCGGCATAAGATGCCAATACAAATTTACTCAGCGGTTTCTTGCTTATTTCGTCAGTGCTCGCCTGATCGGCTGCCAAGACACCCGTCATTTATTCCCCCTGTTCCAGTTCAAACTGAATTCACGCACTCAGGAATCTATCACATAAAATCACGTGCTGCTTAAGCGGCGAAACATTGCCGGTATCTCAGGGTTTTATAAGAGAATGTAAATATAGAAGGTGTTCGGTCAATCTCTACGATTTCTGTCGATGGTACTGCTGGCGAGCTTGTTCCAGAACTCCATGTTCTGTTCCAGGGCTTTGCGCATAAGGTTTAACGGCTCAGCAGTGGAAAATTCATTCATTCGAAGTCGATATTGCTCCTGGTGTTCGAGAAAGGTCATGATACTTTGTTCGATATATCGGCTCACCACACCTTGCACCGGATCGCCGTAGAATCTAACAAGTTGCTCTAACACCCGATTCGTCAGGATTGGCTCGTGACCCTCGCCTTCCTGTTCAGAAATAATCTGCAAGAGGACGATTCTCGTCAGATCTTTATTTGTTTTGGAATCGACAACGGAGATGGATTCACCGCTCAGGACAATTTTCCTGAGATCCTCTACCGTAACATAACGGCTTTCTTCAATATCATAGAGCCGCCGATTGGGATACTTCTTAAAATCTCTCATGGAGCAATTCCTTACAGCACTATTCCTTACAGCACTATTCCTTACAGCACTGTTCCTTACAGCACTGTTCCTTACAGCACTGTTCCCTAAAGTACATAGGCAAACGAACCCGGATAGGTGAACTGTCTTAGCTTACTACTATCAAACTGGCGCCAGTGTTCTTCCTGCTGCGCTAACCTATCAGACACAATGTAATATACAAGTGGGTTAAAGCCCATTCCGCAGTGACTTCCACGAACTTCAATACTTTCAGTCTGGTGACTGTCGTCTTCCCTGCAGACCCGCCAATTTACCACACCATCACCCTTTGAGAATATCGCAGTAGTCGGCACTGACGGACTCTTGCCAGATTCGATCTCTGATATCTTGTCCTTCATCTCCTCGACGGTCAAACCCGATTGCTGCCGAAACAGTGCCGTGACCAGTTGATTGGTTGAACCCGCGGCCAGCGCACCGAATGGACTACCAAGGGTAATCACCTGCCGAACATGATCCGGAAACCGATGTGCAATGTTACGGGCGAAAACACCGCCCAGGCTTTGCCCAATAATTGAAATTTTCTCATCGTAAGTTTGCGCCAGGCGGTAGAATCGATTGATAAGCTTTTTCTCAAACTGATGCAGACTGCCTGTATTTCTACCCAGTGTCCAGGGTAAAGGCTCATATCCCATGTAGAGCAGAAAACGCCTCAACATCAAGGTGGAGCTGTCACTCGCCATAAATCCAGGCAGGAGCAGAATCGGATGCCTATCGCCTTTAGGCAAATTTAACAGGGTCGGCAGGGCTGCCAGCAGTGAGCTCATCTCTATGAGGCTTCTCGGCAATTCGGTCAGTGTGTGATACAGCGAAGGAGGCCTGGCGTGATAGCCGCCAACATCAAGTTCTTCGTACAAACTTACCCCCTTCAAATTTATGGTCAGTCAAACTAGTAATCGAGATTCGTTCTGCAATAGCTCGTGTTGCAATAGTTCGTGTTGCAACAGGAGAATCGCAATAAATGTTGCAATGAACAAAAATAGTTTCGCTAACTTCTGAAATGGAATCAAGGCCCTGCACGGGTGCCATTACCGGCAAAAAAGCGAATTTGGTGCGCCGCACAATTTTCTATTGACATAAAGCGTGCCACTTATATAATGCGCTCCCCTGCACTGATGTGGCTCTCGAAATATGCGCCCGGCCCCAAATTGGGTCACAAGGGTCGACGAAAAGTTTTTTGAGCCATCCAGTTTTACCAGAAAATACAAAGAGTTAAACGATTTATTGCAATCTGGCATGACCATTGCGGTATCAAAGGTTATTCATCTCTGATATTTGCTCCTGGTTAGGATACCGGGGAACACAAGTCTCACCGGATGACAAAATTGACTCGATAACACGATCAACCTAGAGAATCTGCTACCGATAAGTAACAGATGAAATGGCCATTTTAGAGGACGAAAGAATGCAGAAACTGGGCGCTTTGGACGCAAATTTCTTATATAGCGAAACACCACGCAATCCAAATCACGTGGCATCACTGCAAAAGTTTGAATTACCTGGAGGCACAGATGCCGGTGATTTTGTGTCGGGGCTTAAGGCATTTATGGCGGCGCGAATACATCTCGTGCCTTATTTAGCGCGCAAAATTCAATTTATTCCGGGTGGTTTTGACCATCCTGTCTGGGTCACTGCCGATAACTTCGATATTAATGATCACATTGAAGAAGTAAAACTCCCAGGCACCGGTAATGATCATCAGCTGGAAAACTGCATCGCAGACATTCATTCCCAACTGATGGACCGAAGCAAACCTCTCTGGAAACTGGTTGTGATCACCGGTTTGCAAGATGGATACATCGCTTTTTACAACCAGGTTCACCATGCCTGCATCGACGGCATGGCGGGGCAGGCTGCAACCCAGATTCTGATGGATACGACGCCAGATCATCCAACCCATGTACCGCCCGCAGGATTTCCATGTGCAGAGAAACCAGGTCTGAGTGATCTCTACATATCATCCATCCAGAACCTGGTAAACACGCAGCTAAACAGTGCCTTAAGTTTCTTTAACGGGGTGGACTCACTGGCAAGAATAACTCAGCGGATTATCGACCCATCCAAATCCTTTGGTGCAGTGCTGGAATCTGCCCCGGATACGGTATTTAACAAGTCCATCGGAAATAAACGCAGCTTCGCTTTTGGTGAATTACCCCTGGACGGCGTCAAAGTGACCGGGAAATCCGTGGGTTGTACGGTAAATGATGTGTTCCTCGCGATTTGCGCCGGTGGACTGCGGAAATATCTGCAACGAATCCATGAACTACCAAACCATAGCCTGATCGCCGGTTGCCCTGTATCACTCCGTAAACCCGGTGACGATGGCATGGACAATCAGGTCACCATGATGAGCGTAAGCCTGGCGACGGACATCACGGACCCCAGGTTAAGATTGCTAGCGATCAAAGATTCTGCCGAGACTGCCAAAGAAGTCACCGCAGATTTCACCGGTAGCTATGATCCGGACATCGCATTACCAGGGTTGCCACTGGTTTCATCCACAGCAGCCCTGATCGCTGACCAACTGAACACGGCAGACCTTTTCGCCATGCCAATTAACGTTGTGATTTCAAATGTGCCGGGTCCGCGTGAAACCTTATATGCCAATGGAGCCCGTATGTTGACACATTATCCTGTCTCCGTACCCGCCCATGGACTCGGGTTAAACATCACTGTGCAGAGCTACCGGGATACCTTGTATTTCGGTGTTACTGCCTGCAAGAAAGCGTTACCTGATGCGGCATTACTCCGTGAGGACATGCTCGAAGCCTATCGGGAACTAAAGTTACTACTGCCTGAAAAGAAAGTAACCGAGCTCAATACCGGGGTTATTCCCACACTCGCTACTTCGGCGGTGGTGCCAATAGATCAGGTGGCTTAACCCGGCCTGAATCCATTAATCCAGGGAAATTCAGACTTTTTACAAAAAAGGCTTGAAATTGTTGCAGTGCAATATATAATGCTGCAACGCAACATATGAACAGATGCCTGGGCAGAGACTCCCGGCAATCTGACTTAAGCAACCTCAATAAAGGAGACTAAAATGAGCATTATCGAGAAACAGACAGCATTAGGCCGATCAATCGCAGACATAAACAGCAACATTCTTAAAGAACTGGTCAGTCTGCAAAGAGAGAACATCGAAACTTATTTCGCGACTAACCAGACATTTGGCGAAAAGCTACCTGAAGTGACTGATATTTCAACTTTCGTCGCACTTCAGCGCGAATACGGTGAGGCATTGTGGAATAACGCGAAAACAGCAGCTGAAACTCAAAATGGTATCGTTCGCCATGCCTTTGAAGATGCTCGTGATGCAGTAAAAATTGCATTTAGCAGCGAATCTGATGCAGCCGAAGACACTTTAGAAGCAGTAGAGCCAGTCGTTGTTGAACAGCCAGCAGCAGAAGAAAAGACCCAGGCTGCCGCCTAGGTTTTGTTTTAACCCACAGGTATCAACAGGCAACTGCCTGTTGTAATCGAGAACCCTGGTTCGATTCCCCCCTTTTCAGGACCAGGGTTCTCTCCCCTTATCAACCCACAAAGACCAATCAGCAAAGCCAAAAGGAAAGATGATGAATATTATAGAAAAGCAAGCAGATTTCGGACGCACTCTCTTCGAGATTAACCAGAATACATTTCAGGAACTTTTTCGATCAACCCAGGAAAATGTCCAGAAATATTTCGAACTAAACAGTGAGTTCGGTCAGAAGCTTCCTGAAGTACGTGATGTTTCCAGCTTTGTCGAACTTCAGCGAGAGTATGGTGAAACCTTGTGGGGAAACGTCCGCCAGGCAGGCCAATCACAGACTGAGATATTGAAATCTGCAGTTGAAGAGACGGGTAATGCTGTGCGCAAGGTCTTCGCGACAAGTTAAGCCGCATATTGTTAGATTATGCTGTCTCCTGCCAACGGGTTCGAGATAAAAAAGTTCGAGATAAAAAAGTTCCAAACAAAGTGGTTCGAGACAAAAGAAGGGCGTTATCGCCCTTCTTTTTTGCCTCAGATTAACAAAAGAAATGACCCGCTATGGCAAGACAGGTATAGATTCTAACGCCGAATTGAGTGATAGTTTTGGTAACCCGGCAATCCTGGCAGTAACATTAAGCCATTTCTTCAACCTGGACATTATTGACCTTCCACTATGTTCTATCAGAACCGTTCTACCACAACCGTTCTACCACAACCGTTATTCAACTAAAAAGTGAGCCCAGAGATGAAAATAACAGTCGATGTAGATATCACACCCGAAGAGTTGAGAAGTTTTTTAGGATTGCCCAATATTGAGCATTTACAAGAACAAATGTTGAGTAAAACACAAGAATACCTCAAGGAGGCGGGCCATTCTGAATATGCCGATATCCTATCTGGTGCCATGCAGCCGCTTTTTGCGTACCAGAACTGGGTGAAAGATATGTTAACTGGCGCCACGAGCAAATCAACAACTCAAAATGAAGACGAGAAATCCAGAAATGAGTAGGGGAACCGTACTGGTGACCGGCGCTTCCTCGGGAATCGGCGCAGCCCTGGCGAAACAGTTTGCGAACAATGACTATGATCTGGTCATTACAGCGCGACGTGAGCCAAACCTCCAGGCACTGAAAGATTCGCTGGAAACTGCTAATCATGTAGAGATTGTCCGCTGTGATCTTAGCGATGCGGGTGGGCCCAGGGAACTTGTCAACATGATCCAGGCCAAAGGAATCGAGATAGATGTGCTTGTCAACAACGCCGGCATTGCCGCAAGCGAAAAATTTGACCAGTTAGCAGAAGAAGAGATAGACAATCTCATGTCTTTGAACATCCTGGCCTTGACCCGTCTGACGCGTCATTACCTGCCAATAATGATCCGCAAGGGAAGCGGTCGAATACTGAATGTCGCTTCAGTCGCCGCCTTCCAGCCCGTTCCGTCGATGAGTCTCTATGCTGCCAGCAAGGCTTTCGTACTGTCGCTCACCGAGTCACTTTCCGAGGAATTGAAGGGTACCGGCGTCACGGTGACAGCATTGTGCCCTGGACTCACGAGGACAGAGATGGTTAGCCAACTGCAGGCCCAGGATATTCCTCCATTCCTGATATCTTCAACGGATCAAGTAGCAAAAGAGGGTTTTGATGCCCTCATGGCAAAAGAAGTCATCCGCATTCCGGGCTTAGCTAACCAGGCGGCAGTGACCTGGGCTCAACATCAGCCTAGGTGGCTGATCCGTGGACTCGGCGGCATTTTGTCAAAATTCAATCCCAATCGGCAATAACACCCAATCGCCAACAATTCCCAATGACCAACAGCTCCCAAGTACCGACAACTCCCAATTTCCAACAACTCCTTATTACCAACAACTCCTTATTACCAACAACTCCTTATTGCCAACAACTCCTTATTGCCAACAACAAGGTTTCATCCAACATCAATCGTCTTGCAGCGCGGCTTGTTTTCGGGCGAACAGCACCCTGATTGTCCGATTTTGTGATGCGTTTCAATTATTGCCTCCCTTTTCTTCATTAACTTACAATCAGTCAAAGCAATGAGTACGAATACCGATTCTGTCCGGCACAGGCATCTCGACCAGGCCTGAAGATCACCCGCCCGGTGCCTGTCCTCAGCCAGGAACGTGAGGGCAGGCACTTTTCCCGAAATAGTTATTCCTTAATTGGAATCCGGCTCCACAAAGTGATAATTTGCTCGTTAGGAGAATTATTCGGGAAGTCCATCGAATCATTGCTTGATTATGAATCGAGTTCAAGAAGCAGGGAGCACTACGAACTACAGTACAGCGGAAGAGTTGATTCTCTCCCGCCAGGCTTCCTTACTCGGCAATGTCTTGAAAACAGTCGCCATCATCACCTTCGTTTCTATTCTGCTAATCCTCTTTCTGCCTGGATTCGCTACTTCCGAAAATGTAATCGAGCCATTCCTGCGCAATTGTGTGATCCTCCTGGTCATCATACTGCTCATCTATATGTTGAGTCGTGGATGGATAACGCAGACCTACTTCGGAGTCATTTTGTTTGCACTGCTGGTGACTCCGTATACGATCTATATGGAATCGCCCGGAAACATGCAAATGCTTGCGGTGATGATCGTGCCCATCTCCATCGCCGGTTTCCTGCCAACAAGGAAACAATTCTGGTGGGTATATTCGAGTACAGTGGTTTTAACGCTTTTTACTATCTGGCTAATCGTAGAAGTTAAGCTGGTTGAGATTGAGTATCGTTCAATCGTCACGCTTGTATTGATGATGACGATCGTTGCATTGATGACAGATGGAATCAGTAGTTCCTATCGTGAAAGCATACGATTTACATTTCAACAGCTACAGCATATTCAGTCTGCCCACGAGAAAATGATCAGGATGAACAACGATCTTGATCACGCGGTTTCACTACGAATTAAGGCAGAAACAGACAGTGATCGTAGCGCGAGAACAGAAAAACTGGCGCTTGAAGCCGCCGGTGCAGGAGTCCTGAATGTAAATCTACAAACCAGGGAAGCAGAATTATCTGAAGAATTCCTGTTGCACGCCGGGATTACCAGTCAGGTGTCAACCTGGGACGAGTTCCTTGCGTTAATGCAAGAAGATTCCCGACAAAGACTAGTCACAAGCATGCAGCTGATTTCTCTCGGCCAGTCCCATGTACTGACGGGGGATTATAATCTCAAAGCTGCCAATGACACGGTTTGGCTGATCGCCGCTGAGGTAAGTCTGGATGAGCTTGATGGTTCGGAGTTTTTGACAGGAGTGCTGGTCGATGTTTCCCAGCGTATCCGATCTGAAAGACACCAGCAGGCGCTAGATGAAAAGCTCAAGGAAACGCAACGGCTTGAAAGCCTCGGTGTCCTGGCAGGCGGCATTGCTCATGATTTTAACAACCTGCTGCATGTGATGGTGTTAAACGCAGACATGGCCCGCCAGACACCGGGCATAACCGCACCTACCGTCAGCTTGCTTGACAACCTGTTAACCAGCGCCGAAAGGGCTGCCGAACTTTGCAATCAACTACTTGCTTATTCCGGTCGCGGACAATTTGTCATTGAATCCTTTGATCTTGAACTGTTAGTGACAGAAATGAGACAGCTGCTGGAAGTCACTAAACCAGCAAACGCGAGTATCAGGCTTGATATGGACAACTCACATCCTGTGGTGGAAGGCGATGTCACGCAGATTCGACAAATTGTCATGAACCTCATTACCAACGCCGGAGATTCAATAGGCAAAAATAAAGGCACCATTACGATTTCAACAGGTTCACTGGACCTGGATGAAGATGCCAAACAAGAACTGGATCTTTCCGATCCCATTCCACCTGGCCGATATGCATATATCCAGGTGAAGGATGATGGTTCTGGTATGGACACCACTACACAGCAAAAAATATTTGACCCTTTCTTCACCACCAAACAATCGGGCCGGGGCCTGGGTTTGTCCGCAGTTTTAGGGATCGTTAAAGGCCACGAAGGATCAATTAGCATAGATTCGGAACCAGGCATTGGAACGAGCATCAAAATACTACTTCCCGTTTCAAGCACTTCGCCTCTATCGCTGGGGACACAGACGCAGGCAAACAAATGGAACGGAGAGGGGAAAGTGTTATTTGCCGATGACGAACCCGAAATTCGTGAACTGGCAAGGGTTTTCCTATCGGAATTTGGCTTTCAGGTTATCGAGGCATGTGATGGCCTGGAAGCTATTGAGTTATTCCATCAACACAAGGCGGAACTGCGAATAGCGATTCTTGATGTCATGATGCCAGGAAAAACAGGACTCGAGGTCTATGATGTGATCAGCGCCACTTCACCGGATTTACCGGTGATAATCTCCACCGGATACAATGAAAATGAGACGATACGGAGTGTGGCCAACCAGGAAAAGACAGCCTTCCTCAAAAAACCCTATGCCGCTAAAACCCTGCAAGACCTGGTCAACAAGATGCTCACCAAGGCTGCCTCATCGAAATAAATCAAATAGTTGGCTGTATTTCACGGTGAACTCACGCCTTGGGGATGCACCAAAACTATCATCGTCAATTTCATTGTAAACAACATAGAGTCCTTCTGTTTCCCAGTTTTCCCGACAGGCGGATTCCGCCAACAATAGGAATGGGGCTGCCACCCGGGCCAATTCCGAGGTTGGGTTTAATTGCAAAATGGTGCGCCATTGCTATCGGGCGAGAACTTTTCTCAGCCGCGAATGACAGCGGGGAAATAAGCAATAATACTAGTGCGGCAAACTTCAACTTCCCCAACTTCCTCCGCTTCTTCAACTTCTGTAATTTCCTCATCAAGCCAAAAATTTGGACATCAGCCTCCCCGATACAATACCATGAACACTATCAACCGCTTATCGGGGGTTTTATGAAAGAGGAAAGTACATTTGTCGGGCTTGACCCGCAGTTTGAAGATATTGGCTTACTATCCCGGCGGGGATTTTTGGGCAAGATCGTGGCCGGTACCATAGCCTCCGGATTTGTGCCGGGTGTATCCTTCGCCAAAAAAGCCCCCACTGGACACCGGGTGCCTGTGGCGCCAGACAATGATTCATACTGGAACCATGTGGCGGATCAATTCCTCATCCAACCTGGAGTGTCCTATATGAATACGGGAACACGGGGACCTTCTCCACGTTCCGTTTACCAGGCCCAGATACAATCAATCGAACAGGCAAACACAGATAGGTTCAGCTATGCATCCCATGTCTACAATCTTGAATTCAAGTCGGGAGTAAGGCAGAAACTTGCCAGCTTTGTTGGTTGCGCGGCAAATGAGGTCGCGCTCACTAACAATACTACCGAGGGCATGGTCGTGGGCACCTTCGGTCCTGACTTAAGGAAGGGCGATGAAATCATATATACCAACCACGATCATTCGAGTGGCGGACAGCCGATCAACTTGAGGTGTGCAAGGCAGGGAACAATTCCAGTGATGATTGATCTTTCTTCCGCGAAATTTCATCCACCTGAAAACCCTTCAGTGATCATCAATGCTTTTGAAAAGGCCATTACCAGGCGAACCAGAATGATCAGCTTTTGCCACGTAAATTATACAGACGGCTGCGTGCTGCCGGTAAAAGAAATCTGCGAGATGGCAAGATCAAAGGGTATTTTGACACTAGTAGACGGCGCCCACCCTCCAGGCATGATGGATCTTGATATTTCAGATCTGGGTTGTGACATGTACGCCGGTGCCGGTCACAAATGGTTATTGGCTGGACAACTCACCGGATTTCTCTTTGTAAGGCAAGATATTCAGGACCGTATCTGGCCAAGTATCTATTCCGGACCTGTTAATGGGCTCAATTTATATGGCGAACCACAAAGTGAATCCTACCTGGCAAGATCGCAAACCGCAGAAAAATATGAAATGCATGGCTCAACAAACTACTCAATTGGTATCACCATCGACGCGGCCCTGGATTTTCACAATGCGATTGGCCAGAGCGCGATTGAATCTCGAGATCGATACCTGATGGAGCGAGTCCGGGCAGGGCTGGAAAAACTGCCCGGTGCAGCAATCTTCTCTTCCACCGATCCGCGACTCTGTGCGGGACTCATTTCCTTTAACATTGACGGTATTGAGCCAAAGCAACTGTCGAAATTGCTCTGGGAACGTCACCGAATTTATATTCGTAATGTGACTCACCCTGAAATTAACTGGGATGCCAACAGGGCCTCAATGCACATCATGGTGACAACCCGGCAGGCAGATGATCTTGTGTCTGCTATTGGTGAAATTGCAAAAGAGATCAATTCGTAAATGCTGTAAGGTTGTGAAGGCGATAATACTGGGCGATGATCGTGAGTTCAGGCTGGCTTTTAGGGTACAGTCGCTATTTGGCACGATACCGGGTTTTTATTAAACCCATTTTGTCCAGGCGAAACCGCAGAGACTCAACCAGCACCCCCAATCCGTACCGCACTGCACTTAAGCCACCGATTGAAGATGCTTCTTTTGTATAGGAAGTGGGGCAGGTAATCTCGCCAATACTGAAACCATGGCTAATGACCTGCAGCAACATCTGGTTATCAAATATAAAATCATCTGAATTATCTTCTAACGAGATGGCGTTCAGTAAACTGGCGCTAAATGCCCGGTAGCCCGTATGATATTCCGCGAGTTTATACCCAACAAATAGATTCTGTATGAATGTGAGCCCCCGGTTAGCAATGTATTTGTAAAGCGGCATACCCCCCTTTAAAGCACCGACACCAAGGATCCGGGATCCGAGCACACAATCGAATACGCCTTCGGCAATCAGTGATGACATGGCACGAATTAGTCGGGGTGTGTACTGGTAATCCGGGTGAACCATGATCACAATATCGGCATCCAGAGACAGGGCTTTTGCATAGCAGGATTTCTGGTTTCCACCATAACCCCGGTTCTGGTCGTGAACGAGCGTGTGGAATATGCCCAGTTCCTTCGAGATGCGCGCCGTTTCATCCGTGCTGGCATCATCCACCAGGATAATGTCATCAACGATATCCATCGGCAGCTCATCAACGGTCTGCTTCAAGGTTTCTGCAGCATTGTAAGCAGGCATCACGACTACAAGCTTTTTGTTGTTAATCAACTTGTTCTTCACCTCTTGTGAACAAAAATCGCTTTTTTGCCAAAAAATTGAATATAAAAATTGCCCCAATGGATACCAACTTCGCCAGAGTATAGGGTATGGCCAGCGCTTCAACTAACATGTAAATCATAGCTTCGCTGATGGCAAGACCAATCAGAACAATGATAACGAATATAGAAAATTCGATCTTTGTTTTTTGCTCGTACTTTCGGTACCGGAACACCCACCGGGTATTCAAGGTGTAGGCAACAATTAACCCCGACATATAGCTACATATATTGGAGATCAGGTAGTGGATGCCAAATGATTCTGTCGCAATTATGAGCACTGTGTAGTCAACCAAAACAGCAGCAAAACCGGAAACGATGTATCTGTTTAACTCACTACCTAAGAGATTCCTAAAGTCTCCTTTCACGAAAAATCCCTATTAAAAAAGCAGTGAAATGCCATAATCCATTTATATTAACTCGCAGGTTCCCCTTATTATAAACATTCGCAAAGACTTATTGGCTATTTTGCTGCTTGCGCTGGGCGTTTGCCTTTGTTATCTGCAAGTTAGCTCACACCAGTTTGTCTGGGATACCGAACACATCTTCGCCAATGAGCAGGTAAGAACGTTCAGCTGGGACAATACCATTTGGATATTTACCCACGCCGTTATCGCTAACTGGCATCCTGTTTCCTGGATATCCCACACATTGGATTTTACGCTTTTTGGATGGGCTCCTGGCGGCCACCATTTGATCAGCATCTTCATTCACATGCTGAACGGGATCCTGGTTTATTTACTCGTCAAAATGCTGTTCTTGCGATCGGCCAGGATAGATCCTGTAGCCGATGAAACCAAAGTGATCCTGATTTCAGTTCTCTCGGCATTACTATTTGTGCTCCACCCGCTTCGAGTCGAATCTGTCGCGTGGGTCGCTGAAAGAAAAGACCTGCTCTATAGCTTCTTCACACTAGTCTCCATAAAAACTTACATCTTGTATCTTGATAGCAAAAATAAGCGTAGCAGGCGGCGTTACTATGGTATTTCATTGATATTGTTCGCATTGGCACTGTTATCCAAGTCCATGGCGGTAACCTTACCAGCGGTGCTGCTAGTGCTGGACTGCTTTGCCTTAAACCGAGTGAAACCAAAGGATTCATTGTTAAAACCGGGCGAATGGCTGCGCATCACCAGGCAAATACTGCCGGATAAATTGGCCTATTTCGGATTCTCGTTTGCAGTCATTATCATTACCATCATCACGCAAACGGATTCGATTGCCACTACAGCTTTAACTTTCACCCAGCAGATACAAAATACAATCCATAATATCGGCTTCTATCTATGGCGCCTGTTCGTGCCTCTAAATCTTTCGCTATTTTATCCATACCCACCCCTCGAAGAGCTTGTCTCGTTAAGTTATTGGTTACCCGCTCTAATCGCCATCCTGGTCTTTTCCGGTGCAAGTATTGTCATGGCGATCAGGGGGAATTCTATTCCACTTTGCTGTTGGCTGATCTACCTGGTGACGTTATCACCCGTTTCAGGAATTATTTCCGTGGGTTCTGCAATTTATGCTGATCGATACGCATACCTAACACTTCTACCGATAACCGTATTGTTATCCATCGCCCTGGTAAACATCTTCCAGATATTTCCCCGATTCAGGTCTATCACGTTTTCTCTCATTGCCTTCAGCCTACTAGCCCTTGGCATGCTCACTCACGCCCAGGTCAGTTACTGGAAAACACCCATAACCCTCTGGACTCATGTCCTGAAGCTATACCCGGACGCGGCACTGGCACACAGAAATATCAGTTCCGCTTACAACCTGATGGGATATCACGAAGAGGCCCTCGGCCATCTTGAACACATTTCGGAGCAGGGATGGGATGTGGACCAGAATCTGGCCGGAACCCTGGCTCGGTTGAACCAGAAACCCCGGGCGATGGCACTGTATGAAAAGATGATACTTTCAGGCAAGTACGCTGAAGAAGACAGTGAAGTATTCAGGCGCGAAGTTGAACGATTGCGACGGACAGAGAATTGAAAGCTACTTTCCCTACCCGGGCGTTGCCTATCGCGTTTCTGTTAGCTCTGTCACTAGGTTTTTTTACCCAGCCATATTCCAGGGCAAGACATTTTACGCATTCGATGTCCTTCAAAACCATCCTCCCTGGCAGTCTAACCAATCACCAAATAACACGTTAATCACTGACCCAATCAATATATTTTATCCGGCACATCTGCTGTATCAACAGGCAATTCAAGAGGGTGAATTACCCTTCTGGAATCACAAGATCTTCTCCGGGACAACCCACACTCCGTATTTTGGTTCTCCGCTTCACTACCTCCTCTTTTCGACACTACCGATTACTTCCGCCCATGATCTTATGCTCTTCCTGCATATGGCAGGCATGGCGTTGATGATGTTTCTATATCTTAAATCGCTTCACCTGCTCACCCCGGCCGCACTACTGGGAGCGATCTCCTGGATGTTTAATGGCTATTTAATGGTCTGGTTTGAGTTTGAGAATGCCGCGATGATGGCGCTCACTCTGCCCGGCGCCTTGTACTTCATAGAGCGGTGGTTCAACAAGCAATCACCTGGGAATTTTCTTGGGCTTAGTATATTTCTGTCCCTGGCTATCTGTGCAGGTTACGCACACCTGCTGATTTATCAACTACTGTTGATCGGCGTTTATGTCATCGCCCGATATGTGGCTTTGAACCCCGGTCTGAAAAAAATTAAAGTGAAAGAGCATGCTCGCATCCTCTCCGGTCCTGCAGGCGCATTGGTGGTCGGCCTGCTTGCCGGTGCGTTATTTATCTCAAGTCATTTGTCCTTTGTGGATGAAGGTCATCGTGAGGATATTCCCTACGCACAACTACACGAATCCACGGGCAAATTACCCGCTCGATATCTTATCACCATGATCTTTCCAGATTTTTACGGCAGCCCGACTCGCCGTCACGGTTACGTGAACTTTGTACCTATTGAAAAAATCAATGCCTACCCCTACAACAATTACAATGAGCTCTGTATCTATGCTGGAATAGTGACAATTTTGTTTGCCATCATAGGTGCCATCTATTGTCGGCTGCTGCCCGGTGGGCGATTTTTTGTTATCACCTATTTCACTTGTTTGGCCGTTGCCATGGGCTCAATTATTTACTGGCCTTTAGCAAAATTTATACCGGGTTTAGGTCTTTCAACGCCAACCCGAATACTCTATATCAGCGCATTTTGTGTGACTGTGTTAGCGTCATTTGGTTTGCAGATCGTATTAGCCAAATCCTACCATGCACGATGGCCATCAGTACTGGTCGCTGCGGCGCTCGCTACCATTACATTGGCAGCGGTGCTGCTGATGCAGGAGCCTGCAATACAACGGGCAGCGATAGAGGACTGGTTACAAGCCTACAATATCCCCTGGTCAAATCTCTCGGGTCTGCTCGCCCAGCATTATTCATTCACCTCAACGGTTTTGTACCTGCCGCTGGGCTACGTCACCCTGGCTTGTTTGTTACTGTTTGCACTGCTTTACGCACCAACATCACGACACCCTCTTATACTCGCTGCTATTTTCGCCCTGCTGGTTGTGGATCAGGTTACCTATAGCCGAAATTACAACAGTCTTACCGATAGAGGCCAAGCCTATCCACAGACGCCAGGTATAGAATTTCTAAAAGATGACCCATCACTGTTCAGGGTAGCATCAATGCCGCAGTTTCTCCTCAATGGCATGTCGCCCTTTGATATCGAAGACGTGGGGGGTTATGCCTCGTTTTTCCCTCGCCGCTACGGTGAACTCATTGAGCTCAGCGCTAATAAAGAGCTAACAGATTTATCTCAGGTTCAGCTGAAGCAGTGGTACAGCTTCTCATCGCTGGCATCACCCATTTTGAGCATGCTGAACACAAAGTATTTTCTGGCAACGCCCGGAGCGAAACTATTGCAAAATGAAACACTTCACCTGGTGTACCAGGGCGAGATGGACATCTATGAAAACAAACAAGTGATGGCGCGGGCCTATTTTGTCCCCCAGGCGATTCACGTTGCCTCCCGGAAAGAAGCGTATGAGGTAATTGCCAGCTTCAGCCATGAAGACTTTCGGCAAAATGTCATATTAGAAACCCCGGGAATTGGGATGAAACCTGCTGAACTTGATTTTTCATCGGGTGAAGGATTTATCAGCGAGCTAAAATATCGCCCCAACGAGATAACACTGTCCGCAGATGTTCCTCATGATGGCTACCTGGTCGTCACGACAAATTATCATCCAAACTGGAAAGTGGAGCTCGAAACTGAGCAGGGTTCCAGGGTAATAGCTCCATTGCTGGCAAATTACAGTTCGATGGCGATTCCATTAGAAGCAGGAAAGCAGTCCATCAGGTTCTCATTCCACTCTGACTGGCAAATGATGAGCATCGCAATCAGCGCGCTTACCTGGATATGTTTGTTACTGTTTACGCTTGGTTACGTCCTGCGTCTGTTTATCAGGTCAGCCAATATCGACAAACAGTCAGTGAACTCATGAATTGGCGACGACCTCTTATATGGAGCCTGCTTCGAGCCAGTGGTAGCCAGATACCCCAACGGTACAAAGAAATTTTGAACAATGTAGGAAATCCCGGCCAACTGCTGGAAATACAAAGATTACGGCTGTCGGAGTTGATTCGATATGCCAGGGAGCACGTACCCTATTACCGCGCTACCTATACAAACCCGGACCTCATAAACGAGCATGGCATGGTAGAGATGGACGAATTCCACGGTCTTCCCTTCCTTGGCAAGGCAGAACTACGGGATCAATTCCCAGCATTACAATCAACAGAACATCGCAATCGCCATACCTTCGAAAATAGCTCCGGCGGTTCCACCGGAGAACCGGTGCGCTTTATTCAGGACAGGTTTTACCGGGAGGCTGATATTGCAGCGACATTATTTCTGTTCAAGATGGCAGGCAAAGAATTAGGTGACCCTGAACTTAAACTCTGGGGCAGTGAGCGAGATATATTGGAAGGCTCAATCCGGCACCGTGAAAGGTTAGAGAACTGGCTTTATAACCGAACACTGGTCAATAGTTTTCGAATGGACGAGTTTCGAATGCAATCCCTTGCGGCCGCCTGGAACAAAAGCAAACCCCTGGTTGTCTGGTCTTACGTCGACTCCATTTTCGAGTTCGCCCGTTTTGTTAAACGGGAAAATATGACCCTGGTACCACCGAAAGCAATTATTACCACAGCTGGCACCCTGGACGAGCACATCAGGAGTGTAATTGAATCCACCTTTAATACCAGCGTGTTAAACCAGTATGGATCCCGGGAGGTTGGCGTTCTGGGGTGCGAGGAACCCAATGTTACTGGGTTGAGATTGTTTGAGTGGAAACACTATGTCGAAGTTATCGACGAAGATGGCAGACCTTGTGCTGCTGGAAAAGAGGGCGATATTGTCGTGACCTGCCTCGAAAATTTTTCAATGCCCTTAATTCGATTTAAGATTGGTGATCGCGGAGTCCTGTCAAATGACAAACCACTAAGGCGATTGTCCAGTGTGACAGGAAGAATTACCGATCACTTCGTGTGTCGTGATGGAACGATAATCCATGGTGAGTATTTCTCTCATCTGTTTTATTTCAAAGACTGGGTAAAGCGCTTCCAGATAGTTCAAACTGACTATGATCGTGTCACCTGTTTCATCGTGCTTCAACACGACCCGGTCGCCAGTGACATCGCCGATATCGAATCCAGGATACAAGCAGTTATGGGCAGAAAATGTGAGGTTCGTTTTAACAGCGTAGAGGACATTCAACCCAGTAAGAGTGGAAAGTTCCTGTACACCCGATGTGAAGTATCACGGAATTAGTATGTCATTTAATACATTAACAGCAGTAGAAATTGCTAAAGGCAGCGATTCAAGACTCGACTCTGCCTACCCCACTGCGCCTTTTAATCCCCCACGGCATTACCCCGAATTTACTGGATCCGGTCTTGATCAAACCCTGGACGCCAACAACCAGGTTTACGACCAGGTCCGGTGCTTGTTCAAGCGAATGGAAATGGACCTTGAAAATATGGATACCGGACAATGGCGCCCCTTCAGGCACCTGATCGATCCCGGCGGTAAGGTAACAATCAAACCCAATCTCGTCTTCCACGAACACCCGCTGGGTGAACCGGGATTTCTTTCCATGGTTACCCATGCCTCGATTATAAGACCCATTATCGACTACCTGATCCTGTCAACCCAGGGTGATGTGGAAATAACTATTTGTGATGCACCGCTTCAGTCTGCTGACTTGAAGAAGATATTGCGGGGCAATGGCTTAAGGGAACTGTTGGCTTATTATGAATCAACAAATGCCAGTGTTCGATTTAACGACATCCGCTGGGAAGTGTCCGAGCTTGATGATGAGGGGCTTATTGTTTCCCGGGTGCCTGGAGAGCGAGACCGAAAAGGGTATGCGGTTGTTGACCTTGGTAACCGCAGTGCCTTTACTCCAATAATTGAAAAATCGAGTCAACTTGAAATCACCGACTATCCCAGTGGTACAGTCGCAAAACACCACAATGCAGAGAAAAACGAGTACCTCATTGGCAAGTCCATTTTGGATTGTGATCTATTCATTAATGTCCCGAAGCTTAAAACCCACCGAAAAGCCGGAATAACCGTCGCAATGAAAAATCTCATTGGCATCAATGGAGACAAGTCATGGATCGCCCATCACCGAAGTGGGTCTACGCTATCCGGAGGAGACGAATTTGATCACTTCAGACCTGTTGAATATTTCAAGTGGCACCTGAATGCCAGGCTGAAGACAACCACCGCAGGACTTGTGGTAAACAGGGCGCTACGAAAAATCTATCGGTCCCTGTTCTGGCGTGGCCAAAGTATAAAAGAAAGACAGTACCAGGACGACAAACTCACCGGCGTCATGGAAGGAAGCTGGAGTGGAAACGATACCTTATGGCGAACAATCCTGGATCTTAATCACATCATACTGTTCGCGGATGCCGGGGGCCAGCTACATGATGAGCCACAGAGACACTACCTTGCCATTGTCGACGGCATAATGGCCGGGGAGCAAAATGGACCCATGGAACACCAGCCAAGAAACGATGGCATCCTGATTGGAGGATTCAACCCGGTTGCAGTCGATTACACCGCTGCCCGGGTGATGCGCCTCAACTGGCAGATGATTCCGCAAATCGCCAGGGCCATTCAAAATAAATTTTACCCGCTGTTCGATTTCGAGATTGATGAGGTAGTGATCAAATCCGCATTCAATATTGATGAAATACCAGTAACCCCCTTCAAGGTACCTAAGGGTTGGGCAGTACTGGAACTGCCATCATCAGAATCCGATGCTGCCTGACGCCAGGGCCTCAATCTCCGGATCCTTTCCTCAAAGTAAGAATCACAGGTGTCCAGGCTGAAAACAGAATGATCATTTTGGCGGCTAACCAGTTCATAGGTGTTCTCGGTTTTCATTCTCAGGTTTTTCCTTTCGCCGTTAATTCAAATAGTGCACCAATAGCGGCACCAACAATCTGCAGGCTGAAGAGCAAGAGAGAAAGGGTCACTGCTGTGGATATATCAATTTCAAAGAAGCTCAGAATGCCGACAAACCCCAGTTCCCTGACACCGATTCCTGATATCGAAATGGGCAAAAATACCATCAATGAAATGATACCTATGATCCATGCCAGATCCAGAAATCCGATATTGGCACCGAGGGAGTGAGAAAATAGTACTGTAATGGCAATAACAGCAGCTTGAAAAATGCTCCCCATAAGAATAGCCACGATCAACTTACTCGGGGCGTGGGAATAGTAAGCAAGGTGGGCAAGAACTTTGAGCACTTTTGGCAGCTGATTACGTACCAATGGGATGGGCTCAACCACCCACTTCATGGATGACTGGACGAAGTTCTGAATTGCTGCTACACGCATTAGAAATAGTGACAGGAACAGTATCACCACAGCCATGGCGCAGGGTAGGAGGATGAAACCTGCAATATCCGATTTACTAAGGCTTGCGCCAATCAACGCAAGTACCAACAATGCGATAATACCCGTCACGCGATCAATAAACACCGATGCAGCGACCTGCTCCGCAATCGGGTTTCCTTTTGCCAGTCTCCAGGTTTTCGCAATTTCACCTGATATCTGACCCGGTAAGACTAAGGAATAGAAAGCACCCACAAAGTTGAACTTCGCAAGAGTGAGTATTGATATCTCAGGTAAAAGAAGATGCCATTTCGCTGAATTGACCGCATGGGCAAGAAAATACAAGGACAAGGCAAGCAGATAAGTGACAGGCGTAATTTTTAAAGCACTCTCAACTATCCTGGCAGGTTCCGTGAAAAAAAGCAGGAATCCAAGCAATGAAATTGAAACGAATAACTTAAAGTAGAGAGTTCTATTTTTTTTCGAATAAGCCAACGAACTGGTCTCCCAGTTTCTTACGAGTAGAAACTCTAAAAGCAGAATATAGGAGATTGGCTACCAGCTTCTGCCACACCCCATATTTCCCCTGGGTAAAACTGCTGCTGCCCGCATTGGTGAGATTGCATAATTCGCGGTAGAACGGAGAATAAAAAGGAAATCCTGCATATTGAATGTCGATGGGATGACAATTCTTAGATTTGAGGAAGTCTTCAACTTCACCTTGCTTAAAATTGCGAATGTGCCCCACATTGACTTCGAATGCCCTCATTCTTCCCGTTGGAAATGAAAGGAGCAGGTAGCGATTGCTCGCCTGGGAGATCCTGGAGAGCAGGAATTGCCAGTCTTCGACGTGTTCAAGCACTTCCATACAAGAAACAACATCGTAATGATTTACAAGCGCATCAGACTCCAGATCCACCGAAAATCGGATGTTGTTGCGTTTGTTTATCCGCTTCGCAATGGCGATGGCGGTGGATGAAAAGTCTATCCCTTGAAATTGACATGTTGGAATCCAGTCAGCAAGATGAGCGGTATTGGTT